>Ga0181410_1000384_pt1 | contig 19876 bp, 21 predicted proteins | sample 33SPOviralmetaG_FD_130112 | JGI IMG/M metagenome (GOLD analysis project Ga0181410, IMG submission 130112) | Marine viral communities from the oligotrophic San Pedro Time Series (SPOT) site, San Pedro Channel, CA, USA - 33 SPOT_SRF_2012-06-20 | ecosystem: Environmental > Aquatic > Marine > Strait...
CATCTTTAACAACGCCCTCTGGTAAAACTTCTTCAAGGCCGTCTACCATAGTTCCGTCAACGCGGTCAAATAAAATTTGATCTATAGCTGCGCCTGAAATAGCTCCCTTTACAAATTCTGGGCCTTTTTTAAGACTTTTATATATGCCCGCTCCTCCTGCAATATAAGGAACCATTGAAGCTGCTATGCCTGCCCCGGTTTCAACTTCTTTAATATCTCCTTCTTCAGTAAGCATAGCAGAACGTAGACTTTTAGCTGTGTCTTTAAATCCTAAAGAGTCCAAAGGATTTGCAACGACATTGACTGCTTCTTTTCTAGCGGCTTTAAAAAACCATTTGGGTACAGTATCTTCTGAAATAGTATTTGCAAGATTTAAAGGCGCAAAAGCAATATTTTCTCCTGTGTCCATAAGAACACGGCCCACATCCTTTAAAAAACTGGGTTCGCTTTCTGGCTCTTTGCTAACAAGCTGTTGAACTTGCTCTGTGCTTAAAAATTTAGACTCGTCATTAACAACTTCTTCAGGTATTGTATCTTCTAAAACTTTTTGTATTTGCTCAGGTGTCAGCATTGTTTATAAATCCTATATTAAAGTCCAAACTGTTGTCTAATTTCTTGATCTGTTTTATTGTTAAGTTTTAATTTGTCTTCAATAGTAAGACTATCCCAGTCTGTTTGCGAAATAAGATTTGAATGTTTATTTTCAGGTGTCTGATCATCGCTGTTAGTGCTTTCTATCTGTTTAACGGAATTTGATATGTTTAAAAGATTAATAATTAACTCTCGTGTATCTTTTTGGGGGTTTTCTGACACTCCAGAAAGAACCTTCTGCACATCTACATTGTGCTGGACTAAACCGCCTACAATTGTATCAATTAGTTTATCCTGCTGTGAGTCTTTTAGGTTATTTTCAGTTGTAACAAAGCTATTAAATATTTCAGCTACTGCGGCGTACTGATTTAAAGTTTTAATAGTCGTAACAGGTGTCCCTACTTGTTCGCTTACTTCTCTAGTAAAGTTTCTAAACGCTTCAGGAGTTAATAAAGTTTGAGGCTTTTCAGAAAAATTAAAACCAGTAGTTAAAGTTTTTAGTAGTTTTGCATCTTGATTTTCTTGAGTCCCTTCAAACAGTGGTTCGGCTGTTGTTGCTACTGGTTTATCAGGTAGCTTACCAAACCGATCTTTTAATACTTTAGTTTCAATAATTACTATTGTATCGCCAACTGTCTGGGGTTTACTTTCTGTAACCTCTTGAAATCTTTTAGCAGAGTCTGTTTCAGGATGGACTAAACTAGAATAATCTTTTGAGTGAACAAGATTTTGAGTTGCTTCAAATTCTTTTAGCAAGGTTAGCACACGCTCACGATTAGTATCGTTTTTAGCTATAGCTTTTATAGCTTCTTGATCACGATCTTTTCTAGATTTGCCAGAAATTAAATTAGTTACATAATTTGTAGTCGCGTCTATTATAGTTGATGGATTAGAATTTTTTGTTTCACGAGCAAGAAGTTTGTTAAACTGATCGGTAGACTTAATATTTTGAGAAGCTTTATAAGCTAATTTAAATTTTTCTGCTCGTTCTGTAGCTAAAGTTTTTACTTGCTCAGAAATGTAAGCATCATAAGCCTGCGTACCAATTTCATCTAAGTCTGCTTGGTTTTTATAGTTTTCTTCGAATACAGGTTTAATTTGATCTGTAAAGTATTGTAGATAATCTCCATTAGCTGACGAATCTATTTTTGTCTGTACAGCTTGTAGCTGATCTCGTCCAGTACTGGCATTTTTAAAAAGAACTTGAGAGTTCAAAACACTTTCGTTCTGCAAGAAATTATTTGCCTTGTTTGTTAAAAACCTTCCTGCTACGTTTCCTGCTACGCCAGTTAAAATCTTAGTAAAGACATCTCGATCCGCTCTTCTTCGTTCTTGTCTAGCTCTTTTTCTGTTTTGCTCTCTTACATTTGATAACAGAGACTTTCCAACTTCTTCAATTGCCATTTTTATTTTCCTTTATGCGGGAGTAGCTAACAAGCTTGGTTGAGTTTTTGCTGGCGCTGCCATTAAACTTTCTTTTGGCATTTCAGGTAGCTTATCAATCTTACTCATAATTTCATTGCTTACTACGCCTTTAGGAACTTTAGTTTGTTCAGGCATATCTTTAATCTTGCTTAGTGCAGCCTCTTCAAAAGAAGTACCTATAGCTTTTTCTTCGGCTTCTTCTTCTTCTTCTTCACCTGTGTAAAATGTAACATCTATGTCCATACGTTCAGCAAGGGCTAATAGCATGTAAGCAACAGGCTCAACTAACATTAACATTAAATCAGGATTCCATTTAGCTTCTGTAAAACCTTTAAACAAAATAATTTGAGTTAGTTCCATTAAAGATGTTCCACTTGCAAGAGCCTGCATCATTGGAACATATGTTTCTTCTTCAATTATTTTTTCAAATAAATACTCCGAAGCTGCATGTACGCTTGTATACTCTGGAGGTCTTTCAAAAGGTAAAGGATTTTCAGGATCATTTGTTAAAGACTGCCCGGGTATAGGGCGACCTGCTTGCTGCTGAAGTTCTAAGTATGCTTGTTCCATTATGAAACCGCTCCTCTAGACATAAAATTTTGATACACATTATATAAACCCGCAGTTTGTCCTACAGGATATTGATTAATGTAGTCGGTATTATCTAGATACATGTTAGGATTAAAATCTTGTTGATAATCTCCAGTGCCTATTGAACTTGCTCCCATACCTCCTAAATCAGCAACAGCCCCGTAGTATACGTTTTGATCAGGAAAAGCGCCTGCTGCTTTTTGTGCTGACGCGGCAGTAAACTGGCCTACAAACTTTGAAGGCATGTCTGAAAGAGCTTCAGCACCTTTTTTCATTCCTCGTTGTAAAAGAGAAGGTTTTCCAGTATCTACAGTTCCGTCTGGAATATCGCTTGTTGTTACAGGAACATCTTTGGCAGCTTCGCCGACAGTTACTGTACCTTCAGGACTAACGTCAACTGTAATTTCAGGCAAAGGTGCAGATTTATCTAAACCAGCAGCTTGTTCGGCATCCAACGCAGCAGTATATTTATTAACGTCTGTTAAAGTGCTAGAGCTAAATAAGTCTGTGGCTGCACTAGAAGCTTTTGAAAATTCTTCGCCTACTGTCTTAAAAACACTTTCAAAGTTTTTGTTTTTAATATCAATAGCTCCATCTGAAACAAAACTTACAAGGTCATCCATTCCGGGTATTTTATTTGCAACAGCCCCAACAGTTTCGCCAATAACTTTTGTTACCCCTTCAGTTACAGTGCTAAAAACTTTACCTGCTTTTGTTCCTACGTTTATAGCGGCATTTATAAATTTACCAGCCCCTTGAAGAAGAGGGTTTGCACTTCCCATTAAAAATCCTGCCGTTTTCCCTAACAATGCTCCTATTCCGGGCAACAGTAAACCTAAACCTATTTGGCCTATAATTCCCATCTTACCCATAAACTTACCTACGGATTTAAAGGCACTTTTAATTCCTTTGCCTATTTTTTTAAAGACTTTTTTAACGCCTTTAAATACCTTACTAAAAAATCCCATTGTTTTTATCTCCTAATAATTAAGTAAATAAGCCTTCAACAAGATTAACTAGCGTAGAACTTGTAGTAGTGCTACCTTTTGTAGCTCCAGCCTCGTTTCCAATAGCTGTAGCATAAAGCTGAGTTTTCCTGTTTTCTTCGTTTTCGTAAGCTTGTCTAACATAGGTTGCTTCATCACGCAATTGCTGCCAAAGCTGGGTTTGTTCTAAAGCTGAAATATTATAAGCATTTTGAACATTCTGCTGATTAGCTGCGTTAGCTGCTGCGGTATCTGCGGTGTTAGCCTGCCTACGCCACTGAACATTTGATTGTTCGATAGCTTGAGCGTTTGCTGCGTTCCACTGATCGCGTTGTAGGTCTGACTGTTCGTTAAATTTAGCTATATCTGCTTCAAGTTGTGCGGTTGCTGTTGCAGCCTGTAGTTGATTATTAGCTTCAAGAGCTGCCTGACGATTAGTTTCTTGAGTGTTGAACTGCTCCATAGCGTTAGCTTGTGAAGCGTTAAACTGGTTCATCGTGGCTGCTAAGTTAGCATTAAATTGATCAGCTTGATTTTGAGACTGAGCGTTGAATTGTTTAGCGGCATTGGCTGCGGATTGATCGGACAACAGACGTTGTTGTGCCATTTGTTGGTCGAGTATAACAGCTTGCTGACGATTGTTCAAGTTTGCCATGTCTCGTGACAAAAAGCTTTGAGCGTTTGTAATCGCTAACTTTGTACGCTGATCTGCATTTGCCATGTCCATTGAAGCTAGTGCAGTGGCGTTCTGCATTGCTGCTTGCTGCTCTGCGTTAAAGTCTGCCATAGTCATAGACTGCATAAACTTACTGTTGGTTAACGCTACTTGCTGCTCTGCGCTAAACTTAGTTAAGTCTATGTTTGCATTTACTGAAGCGTTTGTAACTGCTCGTTGTTGGTCTACGTTTAACTGTGCCACACCCATTGACTCTGCAATCTTTGCCTGAGTTAAGTTTGTTTGCATTTTGGTGTTAAGGTTTGCAAGCTCTGCTTGTTGATCTGCTGACATTTGATCAGAAGCCGCTTGGTTTAACGCAGACAGATTAGCTAGTCGCATTTGCTGGTCGTTGCCCAGATTTGCTAAGTCCATCTGCTGCTTGAAGCCAGCGTTTTTAGACAAGAAGTCTGCTGCAACCTGCATCTCAGCCATACGCTCCTGCTGTACTGCTGACATGTTTGCGGCTTCTGTAGCGTTTTGATACTGCATATTAGCCAGTTCAATCTGCTGTTCGTTGCCTAAGTTTTGTGCGGCCATTGCCTGTGCGTTCTGCGCGTCTGTCTGTGCAGCTTGCTGACGGTTCGCTAAGTTCTGAGTTCGTGTTTGTTGCTGCAATTGAGCTGTAGTCATTACAGCGTCTTGTGTAAACTGGCTTTGCATTGTCTTCATCTGCTGAGACATTTGAGCTGTCTGAGACTCTGAAGTTTGCTGATTAGCTAAGTTAGCCAAACGCATCTGCATGTTTTGTGTGGACTGCGTTATGTTAGCTTGCTGCTCGTTGCTTAGGTTTTGCGCTGCTCTAGCTTGAAGGGCTTGAGCGTTGCTCTGAGCCATCGGCATTGCAGACTGAATAATAGAATTAAACAGCGCATCGCGGCCTACGGAAGAAGCCGATAAGCCTCTACGCACCAGCATGTTATTAACATTCTGTACGGCTGGTCTGGCCCACATTGGGACTTCGCCATCTTCCATACCGCCTAACAGACTCTCCATTTGTGAAGATACTAAAGCTTCTGTTGGTAGTGCTGCTACAGCCGCTTTAACTTCAACGGGCTGTGAGTCTATTTGAGCTGTTACAGTTGCAGGGTCTTCAACGATAGCTGCTGTAATTGCTGGGGGTAGTTCACCTACAACCTCTAGCATTTTAGCCGCTGTGCCTTTTGCTGCTGTACCTGTAACTGTTCTACGCTGCGCGGCTTCAAAGCCTACAGTATCTATAATTTGTGTAGCGGTTTTATCTGTAGCTTTAACGCCTGTAATTTTTTCGCGGTCTGCTGCTTCAGCTTCGGGTGTGGAACTAACTGCTACGCCTTTACGGAACGCAACTTCTTCTACAAGTGAGTCAGCACTTTGTTCAAAGTCGGCGGGACGGGCTTGTAAAGCTTCTTGCTCCTGTTGACGGCTTCTGTTAGCTGCTTGTGCGCGTTCAGTGAGTGTAGCGCCTTCAGCGTTTGCTATAGCTTCTGGAGACATTCCAAGCATTTGAGCTGCTTGAGTCTCGTCTAACTCTCCAGCCATGACAGCGTCATAAGTATTAGCCACTACTTCGGCTGGAAGAGGTGCTGTTGTTACGCTGCCTTGAGCTGCTGGAGCCATTCCTCCGTTTTTGTCATTAGCTTGTAACCATTTTTCATATGCAGCGGTTTCAGCTTGACTTGAAAAACCAGTGCCGTCAGACGCTTCGCCCATAGCCCTATCTACCATATCGCCTACTTGAGCATATTCTGGACTGTTTCTAAATAATTCTAAGCGTTTGTCTTCAGGAAGTTTAGTAACATTACCGAACACAACGCCCTTAGTAGTTACAGTTCCTGCGTTATCGAGTTGCTTTATTTGATCAGCTCTTGTTTTAGTTCCTCGTTGTTTAATTTTTCGAGCCGTCATTTGCTCCAGCTCAACTTCATCTGGCTGTTTCATTTCAGGACTTACGGGTGCAGTGTCAAACCCAGATTCTGAAGAGTCTCCAGTATTGTTATTACCGTCTGTGTTGTTATCTTTAGGTATAAAAAATGGCTCTGTGCTATCCGGAGTCCAATTAGGATTTCTTTTTTGACCTGCTGGAGTCTCTAGTTGAGAATAATCTATAAAACTTCCTTGACTCTTTATAGGCCCACTTGTTTTTTGCGGCTCATTATCTATTGTAGATAGGTCTAGAGCTTGTTGTTTTGGCGTGGTGTTTTTCTTAGGCGTATTAGTATTTTTAGCTTCTTGCTTGTTGATCATCCCGCTTTCTTCTTCGCGGTTGCTTCGCAAGCCACCAACACGATAACCCTGACGCTTAGACTTTAACTGCTTCAAAGACTTTTTAGTATTTCGCTGATTTCTTTTTTTGCTCATTATTTTTTCTTCCAATTAATCAGAGTTTGCACTGTATCTGTTTCATAGATTCTAATGCCTAACCACACAATAGTGAATAAACTTGCTAAAGGCGGCAACCAAGCTGCCATAGACATAATACCTGTTGATGCTGCAACTACGTCCACAGCTTGTTTGCTTTCTTCAGTCATTTAAATACTTCCTATGTTAGAGGACGCTAAAAAAAGCAGTCCAAAAAATACTATTACAAAACCTAAAGCTTTCCAGTCATCTGGGTTTTTAGGATCAAAGTTACTCATAGCAGCTCAAAATATTTTATTGCGCCATAAGCAACAGCAGCCAGAATGCTCCAATAAAACACACCTTCTACAATTGAACTAAAGGCTTGTTTCTTTTTTGCTTCGGCTTTCTTTTGCTTCGTTATTTTTTCTTTATGTTCCATTAAAGATTTGTGCTGAATTGAAAGCATATCGCGCCAGACTTCGCGTGGCGTTATTTTCTTTAATTCTTTTTCTCGCTCTCGTATGGCGTTCTTAGCCCATGCAAGTTCTAAAGCTTCTTCTTGTGTTAAAACGCGGTCTCCAGACTTTGTAGCTTCTTCAATAGTCTCGACAGCCGCTTTACTTTCGGTAAGAGAAGTAAACAGCCCAGACAAGTCTGACAGGTGTGAGCCAGACTCTTTCACAGTCTTAATGCCCGCGTTAAGAGTCTTGAGTACACCTACTACTGCTGAGATTTCTGCAATCATTTATTCTACCTCTACCCAAGATGTTGTGTCTTCGTCCCAAATGTAATGTTTGTCATCGTCTGGGTAGGCTGTTGGAGCCTCCCAGATACAACTATCATTGTTCAGTGTCCAGCTTGCGTATGGCTGTGGAGCGTAAAAGGCATCGCGTGTCGAGTCGTAGATGCTACTTGGCCCTGCATAGTTCTTACGCAGTGGAGTACCACCGTTTGCATGAACACCGCCACAGGTATTATAAGAAGTCTGAACCCATGTGCCTTCTTGCGTATCTATAAAGTCTTGTTCTGCAACAATAACTTGTTCAACAATACCGTCTACTACTTTTGCAAAATGACTCACGATGTATATGTCCCTGAAGAAGTAAATGTATGGTAGGTATAGCCACCAGCAGAAGTTACAGTGCCTCCTGAACCCACTTGTGCGCCAGCGTATCTAATAATGACAGTTCCTGAACCTCCTGTACCTCCGGTTCGCACAGCAGCAGGTGAGTTTTCACCCCAGCCAAATGCGCGACCACCACCGCCACCGCCTGTATTAACGGTCGCTGTCAAAGCAGAACCGTTGGCGTTTACGGTTGAACCAGAACCCCAATTTAATGCTGTTCCATCGTTACTAAATCCGTTATTTAAAAACCCGCCATCGCCTCCTCCACCTGACCCGCCTATACCCCCTCTGGCTTTATCAGCGTTATCGTAAGCATGGCGAGAGCCGCCAGCACCGCCACCACCATAATAAGTGCCTAAACTTTTCCAATTCAAACCAGCACCTCCGTTACCACCCTGATGATAACCGCTTACTTGAGCCGCCTTTGTACCAACACTGCCTGCGCCACCACCTCCACCACCAATGTATGTGCCGTTAGTGTTTGCTCCTGAAAAGCCTTGAGTACTCCAGCCAGCGCCATCTTCTCCTACATGACCTTGACCAGACGTACCAGCACCCCCGTAATTGCCAGAACCATTCCAAGAGCCACCGCCACCGCCAGAGCCGCCAGCACCAGCACTTCCGCTTGAGCCACCGTGTCCCCCAGCTATTGCGGTATTAGCCGACCCGCCAGATAATTGCAGTACGCTATTAGAACCATTAGTGTTAGTAGCACCACCTGCACCAACAGTTACAGTCCAGCTACCAGCCGCTATAACATTTGATAGTGAAAGCTGTAAAGCACCACCTGCGCCACCACCACCCATTTCACCACCTCCACCGCCTGCCAAAACCAAAGCCTCTATAGTGTAAGGCGCGTGACCTCTAGACGGAAAAGACCCAAAGCCATTTATATTGTATCCAAAACCAGTCATGGCCTACCCCTTATGCGTCGTTCGCAGCGTCAGTGGTAAAGAACAGTTTGATGCCCAATAAACGTGCATCGCCTGTCTGGTCATCTGCCGATACGTCACGCATAACTTGGAAGTATGTCTGGGTGTCTACAGCAGCTCCTGTAATTGTCACTGCGCCAGAGACTGCTGTAACATTCATGTCGTTAGAAGTTCCAGAGTGCGCTTTGGCCGTAGCAACCACGTTAGTGCCAAATGCTGTGTTGATGTCTGCGTTGTCAGCAAAAGCAACGCCAGAAAGTCCCCAAGCCACTGTGCCTGTGTTAGTTCCAGTGACTGTAAAGAAGGCTTGAAAGGTAACTGTTCCTTCGTTCCAAGACTTTGGGAAGGCAACGGTAAACTGCGCGTTCTCGTCAGAGCTTGCATCAAAATCTAAGCACTTGAGTTCTGGGCCGTTGGACAACTCTACCTGTTCTAAGTCAGCACAACCTGCTGTTGAGTTTGGATACATTGCAGCCGCAGGGACATAAATAGTTTCTACACCCGCTACTTTAATATCGTTAGCTACTTTAGCTGAAGTAACTGCATCGTCTGCTATAGCTGCTGTGCCTATTGCGTTGTCTGCAATTGCGGCAGCTCCTACTGCATCATCTGCAATCGCGGCAGCCCCTACTGCATCATCTGCAATCGTAGCCGCTACAATTGAATCGTCTGCAAGCAGCGCACTACTTACTTTAGTTACTGACATATTATTCTCCTAAAGTAGGCTTAGTAGCTGGGAAGTTTGAAGTTGACGGCCAGTCGCGCAATGCAGCCCTATAAGTTAGGATGTTGTCGCGGTTAGGCCAGTCTGGAGTTTGAGCTGCTTGGTCTGTAGATGCCAGTTCCATGTCACGCCACATGCGGCCAGCTTCTTCTGCTGAAGGTTCTGGTGCTGACCACAGTTCATAATGCTCAAAGTTAGCTTCAACAAACTCAGCGTCAGCTTTAATAATATCTATGACGTTACCGTCAGCATCTTTAATATTATATTTCATGTTTTTCTCCTTATGATACTGTGAGGTATTGAATGATTACGATGCCGTCCCCGCCATCTCCAGCAACTCTATAATCGGTATTATTGTGGTAAGCCCCACCACCCCCTGCGCCAATTCCACCTTTACCCCCAACAGCAAGAGCATTAGTAGTACTGCTGTATCCAGTACCACCGCCAGACAAAAACCCTCCGCTTTCAGCGTTAACGCCACCTGCGCCACCTTTGCCGCCTATTAACTGACCTAAGCCCAACACAACAAAAGAATCAGCACCTCCATTTGCGTCAGTAGTTTGGCCGCCAGCGGGGTTTGTGCCTGTTGCTCCATTGGCAAATACTCCAACTGCTCCTCCACCGCCATATACAGAGCCTGAGCTAGTGCTACCGCCTGACCCACCCGTAAAATTAACATCGCCACCGCTTGCTGAACCGCCTGTAACGCCCGCTGCTGCACCGTTAGCTGTGAGACTAGAAGAGCCGTCTGTTGCTGTTGAGTTTCCACCAGCGGCATAATTTTGATTTAGTCCACCAGCACCACCAGCGCCAACAACAATTGTCCAATTAGTGCCTGTTGCAAAAGTAACAGCTTTGCGCGAATAACCACCAGCGCCTCCACCATTATTACCCTCATTTGAATTACCGCTTGCGCCACCGCCAATGACATGAATAACACCAGTGCCGTTTACTGGAGGTGTCCATGTCTGCGATTTAGTTAATATAATTGTTTCAAGGACAGCACCGCCACCTGCTGAAATTAAATCTGTTAAATTACTCATTAGATAAATACCCATGCTGAAGTTGATATGCCAATAAGACCAATGCTCATGTTAGCCACATCAATTGTTAAGTCTGAAGATTGTCCTGCAATGGTGCTACTGTTGCGACCAACCACGGTGTTTACAAAGTTTCCAACGGTTATGAAGACTTTCATACCTACAGTAGGCGTTGGAAGTGTTAGCGTTACGCCAGCAGTACCAACGTAATGATGCGTGTTAGCTGTTGCACTACCGTTGCTGCCCACAGTTGCCGTAGGAATACCAGCGGCTATCGTAGACGCTAACGCAGCCGTACCTACAGCACCATCTGCAAGAGCAGCAGCACCAACAGCATCATCTGCAATCGCAGCAGCTCCTACTGCATCATCAGCAATTGCAGCGGCACCAACAGCATCATCAGCTATTAATGCAGCAGTAACCGCATCAGCCGTAACACCGCTTGTTTTTATTTGTGTTAAAGGCATATTATTCTCCTAACTCCGGGCGAGTTGCTGGGAAGTTTGAAGTTGACGGCCAGTCACGCAAGGCAGTCCTGTAGGTCAGGATGTTGTCACGATTCGGCCAGTCAGATATTTCTGCTGCTCTATCTGTAGCTTCCAACTCACCATTGCGCCATCTACGGCCAGTTTCCTCCGCTGTAGGCTCTACAGGTGTAGGCGCAACATAAAGTTCATAGTGTTCAAAGTTAGCTTCAACAAAGTCAGCGTCAGCAGTGATGGTGTTTGTTATGTTTCCATCAGCATCTTTAATATTATATTTCATTTCATATCTCCTTATGGGATGTACTGGATAACAACAAGACCTTCACCGCCTTCACCACCTAAAGATGATGAGATGTGATAATAGTTTTCGGCTGCACCACCACCGCCACCAATGCCTCCACGCCCACCTTGAACTAGACTTTCGCTTCCTGATCCCCAGACTATTCCACCGCCTCCCGAAAAAGGGCCACCATTGATTTCGGTTACAGGTCTGGTAACAGTTGGGCCTCTTGAACAGCGCCCAGCTATTCCTCCAGCTATTTGCCCCATTGTCGATGACCACAAGTCTCCAATAATGTCACACTCTCCTGCTAGAGGTCTGTCTGCACTACCAGCAGTACCTGCTTGCCCTGTACCTGTGAGACCTACAGCACCGCCTCCCGCACCTCCAACACTTCCGTGTGCCGCTCCACCTGCACCACCTGTGTTATTTACATCCCCATTTGAGGCTGTACCGCCAGTTCCTGCGCTGCCAGCTTTTTGGCCTCCTGTACCTCCATTAGCCGTAAGGGTGCTGGATAGTCCTGTACCAGCTACAGTAGAGTTTCCTCCAGTACCCCCATGACCAACTGCAAACCCTGAGCTATAATTAGACCCACCATATCCTCCTGCCCCAACAACAACTGTAAAAGAACCAGAAGTTGTTACAGCAAGAGTGTTCTTTTTGCAATAGCCCCCAGCAGCTCCACTAGTCGTATTAGAATCCCAGCCAGCACCACCACCACCTGCGCCAATAACGTGAATCATTATGTTGCCGTCCTGTGGTGGAACCCATGTCTGGGACTTGCTTAAAAAGATTGTGGGGTATGAAGCTGAGCCACCCCCGCCTATAAAGTCTGTAAAATTACTCATGCTATTGCCCACCCTACTGTAGAGTTTGTATATATAAATTGAATTGAAAGATATGCGCTATCGAGTGTCATGTCAGTGCCGCTAGACATAATGTTACTACCATTGCGTCCGATTACTGTGTTTGTAAAGTTTCCGACAGTGACCAAAACTCGCTGACCAATTGTAGGAGATGCAGGCAGTGTGATGGTCTGACCAGCAGTGTCTACATATACGTGCGTATCTACGGCTGCTGTAACACTTGAGCTTGTAACTATTGTTGTTAATACTGAAGCCCATGACATGACTCCAGAGCCATTGCTTTGTAAAAACTGTCCTGCATCGCCATCGCTTGCGGGTAAAGTAAGAACAATATTTCCAGAGTAACTGCTGTGAGGTGCTGCTTGTATTCGTGTGTAATGTGCGTTAGAAGTCTCGCAGTAAAAATCAATCTTAGACTGAGCGCCTGAGTTCTTTAGCGCAATTGCTCCGTTGCTTATTTCTACACCGTTGCTTGCGCCACCTACACTTAAATCTGTTACAACATCTAAAGAATGAGCTAACTTATCACTTGTAACTGCATCTGCTGCAATCTTAGCGGTAGTTACTGTGTTGTTGTCAGGAGTACCTATAGTGAGCGTAATGCCCTCAGAAGCCATTACTTCAATTGATACACCGTTTGCAGGAGCTGTGCTAAAAGTAAGCGTGTTTCCAGAAACTGAGTAATTTGCTTTACTTTGATATACACCGTCAAAGTATACGTTGGTGTTGTTTTCTGCTGTTTGTGTTGAAAGTGTAAATGCAGTAGTAGAGCCGTTACCTGTAAGTTGTGTGATTGCAAAGGACGTTGAAGCTGTTGATACTTCGCCTACTGTAGCCGCTGTAGCTTCAATGACTGCTCCGCTTGCCGGGGCCGCTGAGAATGTTATAACGTCATTAGCTATTGAGTAAGCAGACTTATTTTGATATACGCCATCAATGTACACAAGCGTATTAGCAATAAGCGGAGAAGAAGATAACGTGTATGCGGTTGTTGAGCCATTGCCTGTGAATGTGTTCACCAGCAGGTCGATTGCTCCACCGCCAATCTCGCCCCACTCAGTTGTATAACCTTCAAACTTTCCTTCGGTGCTGTTGTATCGGAACTGACCAGCAGCATTAGTGGGTCGTTGAGCTGTTGTACCTACAGGGACTTTAATGCCACCTGTGCCGCTAAAGGTTGCGGAATCTGTAGTGATTAAACCAGAAGATGGATTATATGTCAAGCCCGAATCTGTTTCAATGCCTTGAGTACCTGAAACACCATCAACAAAAGTAACGTACACGGTTTCGTCTGTGCTGTTATTTGCAACGGCTGTTACGTTTGTAGCTTCTGTAGCTAAAGCAACAGCAATGTTAGCAGTACCATCAAACGATGTACCGCCAATTGTTCTGGCAGTTGCAAGTGCTGTTGCGGTTCCTGCTAACCCTACAGCAATGTTAGCAGTACCATCAAACGATGTACCGCCAATAGTTCTAGCGGTTGCAAGTGCTGTAGCTGTCGCAGCGTTTCCAGATGTATTTTGATTACCAGCGGTATTTACACCAGCCAGATCAATATTTGCTGTACCGTCAAAAGATACACCACCAATTGTTCTAGCGGTTTCAAGAGCTGTTGCGGTTCCCGCGTTACCTGTAGTATTAGAAGAACCAGAAACCACTAAGTCAATTGTGTTGTCAGTATCTTGATAGGTTGCAATTATACCTGTTTCAGTATTGCTGCTAAACATTGCGCCTACGGTGTCTGCAATAACTTCAGATAGGTCAATATTAGCTGTACCGTCAAACGACACGCCATGAATTGTTCGGCTTGTTTCAAGCGCAGTAGCCGCAGCAGATAAAGCAACCGCTATGTTTGCAGTACCGTCAAATGAAGTACCACCAATAGTACGAGCTGTAGCAAGCGCAGTAGCTGTTGCAGCATTTCCTGTAGTATTTTGATTTAGTGTGCCGATTGCAAAGTCTAAAGTATTGTCAGAATCTTCGTATGTAACTGTAATGCCTGTTTCAGTATTGCTTGTTACCATTGCACCTACAGTGTCTGCAATAGTTTCTGAAAGCGTAATACCAGCAATAGTGATTGCATCAGCTTCTAATGTGCCGTTAATGTATGCGTCTTTAAACTGTAGTGAGCTTGTGCCTAAATCAATATCGTTATCTGTTACTGGTACAATTGCACCGTCTTGAATGCGAATTTGTTCTACTGCTGCACTTCCTACTTCTACGTAAAAGCCCCAGCGGTTATTTGTAGTATCGACTAATATCTTATTTAAAAAATCTTGGTCGCCTATTACGGCAATGTTGCCGCCTTCACCAGCTCCACCATCGTGTTGGTGTCCAGTGGTTCCGGTTGTTGCATACGCAAAAGCATTTAGGAGTTGGTTGAATTCGTTGTTAAACAGACCAGCCGTTATTACGTCACCATCACCAAAAGTACTTTGTCGTGTATAGTTTGTTCCTGCCATTTCTTATCTCCTGCCTGATGGCACGTAATTAATGTATAAACCATTTATTGAATAAGGAGGACGCTGATCCTCTGTTCTAATTTGGAAACTTACTGTGTGACCGCTTCCCTCAAGAATCTGACGAGCCATTGGGTCATTCGTACCTTCAAAAATGGCATTACCGAAAGTTGCTGTTCCAAATACAGGCGGTACTGGAATACCCGTAAGTACAACATCTTCGGGCTGTGCAACATCTTTATCAGTAAAATCATATTGCGTTCTGAGTATTGGAGCTAGTTCACCCTCTGGAGATACAGAAAGTTTTAGGTACTTCATAGTTTTTCTAGTACCTGCGTCACCAAAATCTAAAAACGGTGTTGTGTACTTAGCTTCAATATTAAAAGCTGAACCAGCAGCAGAAAAAGCACCTCCGGTATCGTGGTTATAAATATATCCTGAGTTATCTCCGTGGTATATTTTTTCAATACCTGCTGAGTTAAAATCAGAAACTATAGATGCTGCTTGTATGCCTTGTGTTTCAGACCATTCAAAACCGTTTTGAGCTAATGTACCTATAATTCCTTTAGACTGTGAAGGGTCTTCTGCGGCTGTAGAATAGTACAGTCGGTACTGTGAACGTCTACGCAACACGCAACTAGAAACATTAAAGTCATCAATGTCTCTAGCAATTAAAGATGTAATAGATTGTATTTGTCTACTTACTGATCCTAACTCAACGTCACCAATACGCGCTGTACCAGCTACCGTGCGTATGCCGTCAGGCGATAAGAACACCAAATCACCACCAATTTCTTGAATGCTATAGTGACTCAAGCAGCCTACGTTTTTAGCAATTGGTACGACAGCAATGTTTTGAGAGTCGTTAATGTTAATTAGTTTGTAGATACTATTTTTGCAAAATATAAATAAATCTGTTCGGAAGCTTTTAAGACCTACTACTTGGTCATCAATTGAAACACTTCCTGCTCCAGCACCTGTAAAGTTGCTTGGCTCTAGTGTGTGGCTGTAGTAAATAGTATTTTTTTCTGTTGGAGCGCCAGCAACTACAAAGTGTTTGTCGTGTATAACGCCTACAGATGGAGACACTGTTCCGCTTACTGTTACTTCTTCTGCAAAGTAAGTGCGTGTAGTAATAGCTCCCGTGCCTGTCATTTTAAATAAGAACGGCTTGTTTTCGCCATCGCAGATTAAAACCTGACCAAAGGCTTCGTTGCCTTCAAAGATAGTTATAGAACACTTTCGTTGATTTGTTCTAGTTAGTGTTGAACGTCCTGTAAACGTAGAGTAGTTATCTCCGCTTCCGTGTACACCGCTACGGTTTATTTGTATCCAAGTAGCGCCATCAGTTGTAAAGAAAATATCAGTTCCAGAACAAGCAATAAGCCCATCTGCATATACAGCTAAACCTAATAGCTTTTCACCACTATTAGGTCTTGCTGTTCCAAAGGCTGTATATCCGTTTATGCGTCTGTAACCACCATCGGGGTCTACTTCAAAGTTTAAAAGCTCTGTAGCAAATCCGGGCTGTCCAAGCATTTCAAGTTGGTTTAGGTTAGTGTTTAACCCGCCTTTGCATGAAATACCAAAAGGTTGTGAAGCTGCCATATTATACGAATCTCACTCTGTCATCTGTGATGTATGTTGGTACAGGTTCTATTAAATTTGATCTCATGCTTCTCAACCCTTTCTTGTAATCGTCTAGTGCAAAAGCTGCTGACTGCGGGTTGTCTTTAAACTGCCACATGTAATATCTAGCTCGTGCAATAAGCACAGGAGCATACATGTCTGGAAATAATAATGTGTCTGAGTGTGCGCTGAGTCTTGTTGGAAGGTTCCAAGCAAAGAACCAAACGCGATATGTCTTATCCGGTATCGGACTCAATCCAAACTTTCGTGAATCTGGACTGCGGATAACACGAGAAGGCTCACCAAAGGTTTGAGCGTCTGCGTCATCTAAATTTTCTGGAACTCTGTAAAAAGTTTTCCACTCTTCGGTGGTAGTAAACTTTAAGTTTCCTGCTGTGTGTGGAGCAGTTTCTCCGCTTACGCCTACAGTCGTGTAGTAAAAGTTGTCCCAGTCTATTGACCCGTAGTCTGTTGTTATATCAGAGCTTGAGGCTTTTAACTCATACCAGCGTGTACCTGCTGTAGTTTCTACGTATACGTTTCCGTACATGGGGTCTGTTTGACCGCTTTCAGCAACAGACAAAAAAGGCCATTGCGGTTCAGCATTTATAATATCAAAATAAGCCCTATTAATATTATCTTTGGCGTGTTGTTGTACGCTTTTAGCTTGTGCAAAAGTAGCAGACGTAAGTGCAACTTCGTTTAACTCACGTAAGAGTTCGTTTGTTAAATCTAAATAAGTTGTAGCCATCTTTTACACTGCCTTTGTTTTTGTTTCGGGGCTTTCTTTTTTACCCCAGATTGCATCCCAATTAGCTTCGTACTTTTTTTTGTTTTCTGTTTTATACCAGCTTCCGGTATCACCTAAAATCTTCCCTGTTTTTTTGCCTTTTATCATTATAGGTTTAGCGTTGCTTCCTACCTGTGGCATGTGTCCTCCTTAAAAAGGATGGGGGCTTTTACACCCCCACCTTTAATCAAGCTTAGTCGATACCGTAGAATGCAGATACCATAGCTTCAGGGCGTAGAACCTTAGAGCCAAATACATGCAGACCACGACAGATGTCACCAAAGCTATCTGGATCACGGATGACCTCAGTGCTTGTGATGGTCTGTGCAGTAGCGGTAGAACTAATGTGGCCGCAAAGAATCTTGCCAGCAGCATTAGAAGTAGCAGCTACGTTGTTAGACTTGTACATGTCAAAGCCACGCAGCTTGCCTGAAGATACCAGACCGTTGCGGATAGAGCCTTGACCAGCATTGAAGTCTACAGACATTAGCTTAGAACCAGACTGTCCCAACTGCTCATAGAAGCTTGGGGGAGCCAAGAACCAACGACCTTCTTCAGGTACACTTTGCTCGTCAAGAAGACGGGCCATGTGAGCCATTACATCCAAAGGATCGTGTTCGCTAGAACCTTGACCGATGTCTAAGTTACCAGTGCCGTCAAAAGTACCAGCAGCAATATCAGTTGCGTTGTCCGAACCAAGAATATGGTTAGGAGTAGCAGCAGAAACGCCAGCAAACATAGAAGCAATTACAGCAGTATCAAATGCGTCACGCAAAGCGTAAGCAGCAGATGAAGATGCAACTTCTTTAAAATTAACGTGAGACATGGAAGTTTCAATGTCATCAACGATAAACTTAAATGCGTTTGCAGTATCTACAACCAAAGTGGTTTCTGCGTCAGTCAGCTTAGTAGCTGCTGTAGTAGCACCACGAGTGTAGGAAGATACAGAAATCGTTGGCTCTTTGATGATCTTTACAGAGTCGCCATAGGCAGTGATTTCGCCAGCATAGTCGGTGTTAGTGATAGCTTCACATACAGACGCTTTACGGAAGAAGTTAAGAACCTTCTTTGAGTAAACCGATGGAAGGAAGAATGAGTTAGCTTGTGTAGAGATACTGTTTGCAAAGTTAGCATCGGTATCTGTTGAGGGTTCAAAATATTGAGCCATGTTATGTTTCTCCTAAAAAGACAAATTTAATATTATGGTACTACTCTGCCTTCCATGATTGCTTGATCAATATCTGCTTCGTATTTATCAAACTGATTCATGGACAGTGCAGCAATTTCCCGTTGAGTCCAAATCTTTGGTTCTTTTGCATCTACGGCTGTTGTTTTAGTAGATACAAAGTCTGCCGCTGAAGACTTGGGTTGTGACTTCTTTGTCTTAGCTTGCTTAGTACTGATTCCGCTTTCCATTTTATAAAGGTCAATAGCTTTGATTGCTAGAGTAACATTATCTGGGTTTTCATAAATCCAGCTTTGAATTGCTTCAGGCTGTTCTTGCGCCCAGTTATGAAACTTATCATCGCCACGTATATCTTCAAAATCAGGATGCTTTGCGTATAGGGCTGATTCAGCTTCTCTACGTGCAATAGCAGCTTCTCTTTCTTCGATAACAGACAGCTTTGATCTGAGAGCTTCTACCTGTTGTTCACTTTGCAAGTGAGCTACAGTTTCCACTGTTTCATACAAATCAGGATATTCTTCTCTAAACTGTTCAAGGTCTTCTAGAGACTTAGGAGGCGCATACTCAGGTTGACCCTGCGTAGCCGCTGCTTTAAGCTCCAGCTCCTTTTGTTTAAAGTCTGCAATCTTCTGATCGTAATGCTTCTTTAGATCATCATATCGTTTTTTATAATTGGTTTTTTTCTCAGGTGTTCCTTCAGCTTGTTCAGGGGCCGCTTCGCGGGTAGCCTGTGCTTTAGGTCTCTCTTCAAAAAATATCCCACTTGCATCTCCTCGACTTGGTGCGTCTTCAACGTGCCAGTCTTTACGAGAGTTATATGGGTTCGCTTCTTCCTCAGTTACTTGTTCAATTGCTTCAGACATATCGTCACACTCCTTTAGGGGCTTGTCAGTCTTTCAAGGTGGCTGTATTGTTCGCGTGTCAATACAGGGTCTCGATACTTCAAGGTAGCCTTTAGGTCAATAAAATAATAAGGGGTCTGGTTACAGAGTGGCCTTATTGCGATACGCTTGGCATACGGTTAGCGCCAATCATTTGTTTCTTGATTTCTTCTTCCGTAAGTGCATCTTGTGTCATCCCCGGCATTTTTTCATTTTGCATAGGATCATACGTAATACCGCCAAACGCTTTCTTCATTAAGCCTCCATCATAAGCACGTTCAGCATCGTCCATCATAGTTTGTAGCTGATCCGCACCTAATTGATCGGTGGCTTTCTTGGTGAAAACAAATTCACCATCCGATAACCTTGCGGGAATCGAATCTGATACTCCGGTTCCGGGGCCATCTACTTCCCCTTCTCCTGAGAATTCTCCTGCAACATCCATAACCTTGTCAAAGATGCCGCTTAGACGTTCGTCATTTTCTAGAACGCCCATTAAATATTCTTGATCGTCTGTGTCTAAAGATTCGTTTAACACAAACTCTAAATATCCGTCTTCCATTTCATTGTCTGGAAGCTGAGAGGCTTCTGCTGCTGCCATTTCATCTTCTGGAATATTGTCGTAAGTATCGACAGGCATGTCTTGTTGCATTTCAGGTGGCATTAACATTGAACCGCCTTCGTTGTATTTCATCATGCCGCCAGACATTTTTCCTTTTTTAACTTCGGTTGTGTACGTTTTTCCCTCAAACTCAAAATTTTCTTTTCCTGAATTGTGGGCAGAGCTAAAAGCTTTTTCAAACTCGCTTTTCTTTTTGCTAGACATAGACTGATATGCATTAAGA
>Ga0181410_1000394_pt1 | contig 19632 bp, 31 predicted proteins | sample 33SPOviralmetaG_FD_130112 | JGI IMG/M metagenome (GOLD analysis project Ga0181410, IMG submission 130112) | Marine viral communities from the oligotrophic San Pedro Time Series (SPOT) site, San Pedro Channel, CA, USA - 33 SPOT_SRF_2012-06-20 | ecosystem: Environmental > Aquatic > Marine > Strait...
AAACCTCCACTATCGCCTAGAATAATATTCTTACTTCTATCTCTTTTTTGAATGTATGCTTCACGTTCATTAGAATTATTAATATCTAACTCTGCATGACCTGCTGAATACAATCCCCACTTATAAGTAAAGAGACCGTCGTTTTCGTTTAGAAATTTTAGACTATCTAATCCTTTAGGAAGACCTTGTGGAATTCTTTCAGGCGGCAATTTATTTGCCTGATAGTCACTCATAAACTTTGCATAGATGCCACTTATTGCTGGCAAAAATACTGCATAGTCTTCATTTCTGTCGGTTAGATTAATCTGTTCCAATTTATTCTCCTATGCTCTTGCAGGAAGAATATAGTTGTAACTACCAATCCCACTGTCTATAGTAATTTGCATAGCACCTGCATCTGCAATACTAATTTTACAGTTACCAGTGTCTGCTAGATTAAGGATAGCAATTACTTTGTCAATTGGCCAACTCCACTTCTTAGTAAGTTTACCTGCAATGTTTCTTGCAAATATAATCTTACCTCTGTGTGCATTAGCACCACTACCAAAATTAATTACAAGATCGCCATCTTCTAGTGAAATACTAAATGTTGGCTCAAACATCATAATACCAGTAGCCGCTTCTTTGAAGATTTTCATACTGTCTACAGATGGATTGAACTCAACGTCCCACTCAACACCTTTAAACTTAACAGTACGAAGTTGACTTTCAACTAGTTCACTGCTCATAAATCTATAGTACCAAGGAGTAGCATCAGCACCTTTGAACTCTAGTTCAACTGGTTGCTCATTACCATTACGTTCCTGTCTATTGACTTCCATTGTACTTGCATCATCATTAACATGATTCCATGTTAACAACCATTTCAAATAACCTAAGTTACTTGCACCACTAGTACCTTGCAAGTCTGGCACTGTTTCATGTAATTTACCATACAACACAACTTGTCGTTCTGTTTCCATGGCCTCAACGTGTGTTCCTGAATCATTGCCGTCTAGTTTAACGGCTTCAATAAATCCAAGATCATGTGTGTGTTTTACCACATCTTTTAATATATCTTTCATTTGTACCTCTTTTCGGATATAGAATAGTTTAATATAACAATATTATTTAGATTTGTCAAGTGTTTATTTTTCATAACTATTTGAATTAATGCAAACTTATTTCTTTTAATGCTCTGCCTCCGCTAAACACTTTAAACAACATGGCTACATCTTTATCGTTAAAATACCAACAATGTTGTTCTTGTTCTGGTGTCCAATTATCATTGACAACTTGTGTCCACCAATCTGTTTCCCATTCACCTGCTATTTTAGCACAGAATTGAAAACAATCCATATAGGCGTCTTGTGTTTCACCGCCTGTTGTTAACACACGGTACTTCATTTAATTGAAGTCAAATAGACTACCGAAATTATTGTTCTCAACTGCATCATTTAATTTCCAATCCATTACGCCTAATAAGTTTCTTACTTTTTGATCAACAATAGTCTTTTCCATTGTATCATCATCAAATGGCATTTCTTTAAACCATTCTGGGAGTTGTAGTTCATCTACAGGATATGCAATACTAGTCATATTCATTGGATTAGGTTTTAGTTTACAAACTATAACTTTGAACCCATCTTGTATTTCCATACTGTATCTGTCACCATTCATTCTTCTAAGATTATTCCAATTAATGGCCGCTCTAACGTGTCCAGGCATTGTTACTTTACCTTTACGTTTTAATGCATCACCATAAAATGTTAGTTTGTTTACACGTTTAGGTGAACCTTTTAACCAACTTGGAGCACTAGAAAATTTAAATCTAAAGTCTCTAATCATATCAAGTGCCGTTTCTTCTTTAGCACCTTTAAGTACTTCAAGTAATAGTTCTTCTAAAAACACTTGCATTGCTTTTGGAGTATCACTACGTTTAAGATCAAGACCCATTGCTTTTAGTTTACCAGGACCATCTCTGTCTGTACGATAACCTTCTAAGTCAAATATTAACGCCGCATAACGTTTCTTAGTAATAAACAATCCACGTTCAGCAACAATTTCTCTACCGCCTGCAATAATTTTTCCATACTCTAATGGACAATTAAATGCATCTCGCATAAACGTTGGAAAACTAACATTACAACTATCTGATATACTATCATACAAATCAATAATAAAATCTTTATTCCATTGTATGTCACCTGCCTCAACTTGTTCTTTAACACAAGGCCATGCACTAAAATAAACAGAATCTGTATCACCATATATAATACTTTTACCTAAGTAATCATATTGGTCATCAATAAGTTTATTAATCTGTGCCGCCATATGCTTTGTAATACTTCTACCTGTTAGTGTAATACTTTGACCTACTCTAATATCAAAAAATCTACAGCCTGGGTTACACAATGCACCATACAAACTATTCAAGTTAATCTTTTTAACAAGTTGTCTTTTATCCCAAAAAGAAGTTTCTTCTGGTGTAGTTGCTTCTTTCTTTTTACCTTGTAGTTCTTTACGTTCACTGTACCAACGACTTAATAGTGCTGGAATAATACCAGGTATATCATTTCTAAAAATTGTACCATTTGCACTTAGATTCCAAGGACGACCTTGCCCAAAAATTATTCTATAAAATTGAGCACCTGTGCCTTTTTCCATAGTTCCATCTTCATATACAAACGTTAACTCTTTGTCTTTATCTTTGTTAATAATTAAATCATATTCAGCACTAGCAAATACACCCTCCCAGGCTTCTGCAAAAGTTTTGCCTTCTTCATACTTTTTATTAATAAGAATATTTGTATAGTCTGGTTGAAACTGTCCTACAATAGTTTCTGGACTCATGTTTAATGCACGAATAATACTTGGATACAGACTGTTAATATCTACACTACCAATCCATTCATGCATACCCTTCTTTGGATAAGCAACATATGCACCAGCGGCTGTAGTGCTTGTAAGAGCGTCATACGCCTGTTTATTTGCACTTCCACTGTCAATGTTAGGCCCATGATCTCTTTTACGACTAGGAACTACTTTTCCTTGTTGATGTGCTTCATTAACAATGGCTTGGTCTGTAACTGCAACCGCACCCATTGTTGTTTGTAGCAAAACCGTATTTGCATGGGCAATAACATTTGCCAAATCAATAAACTGATTCTTGTTATCAATTTTTACTAGTAGGAGTGTATCTTGTCTATTATATTCAATAAACTTTTCAAAATCATTTTTATACATATAGTCAATGCTACCTTCATAGGCAGTTTTCTTTTCACCTATTTCATATTCACCAATAGCATCTAGTGAATAACTGTGCATCTCATGATATGTATACTTTCGATATAGTTGCAAGTAATCCATATGCAACCTACCAATTAAATCATATGTTTGTTCTTCTTTACCAAAACGTTCAAACATTCTACGTTTAGGTTTCATATTCCATAAACAAAACTTTTTAGCATAATCCATACCTAGCATACGAATTACTCTGTTTACCATGTACGGAATATCAAATCCTTCACTGTTCCAACCACTGAGTACGTCAACATCTTCAATTAGATCTAAAAAGAACTTTAACATTTCTACTTCTGTATCAAACAGAACAGTATCATCAAACTTATCACATATCTTTTGTGCTTCTTCTTTGCTCATACTATCTGGTTTGATACACATAGTCACCAACTTATCAAGCCAACTGAGATGGATTGATATAGCCGTTACTGCACTAAAAGGATCACTCGGTGGTGCAAATCCTTTTTTGGGATCAAAGTCAACCTCAATATCAAATAACCCGATGTGTAATTTAGGATCAGGTGTGTCCATATAGTGCTTGGCTAACGTTTGAAAGACCATATTCATGTCATTTTCAAACAGACGTCGATGACTATTGACTTTTAATTCTTTTTGAAACTTGCTTGATGACCTTTCTGATATTCTTGATACTTTAGTACCATAGATACTAGTATGCTTACCGCCCGGGTCATCAAAGTATGCATTATATGTAACTGGAAATTCTCTATACTCTCTAATGCCGTTGTTTCTTTCTACGGCATAGATAGTATCTTTTCCACGGTCAAAATATGCGTCAACGTAACTCAATTAATTTCTACCTGTAGCAGTTAGGATTGCTTCTAAATCGTCCATCTCATCTTGTTTCAAGTTCCAATCACCTTTTTGTGCGATACGGATTGCCTTGTTTAGCAAACTTGGTTTGATTTCTAATTCTTCTGCTATTGCTTTAACTGTTTCACGTAGACCTTCTCTTAGATCATCTATTTCTTGATTTACTTTTACGCCTTCTGTGATTATGTTAATCAGGCGATCTTTGTCACTGGATGTAATTTGTATTGCCATTTCTACCTCGCTAATATTGTTACAATACTAACAAACTATTCACTTATTGTCAAGTGATTTTTATGATTTTTTTCTAGATTTATATTCGTCTAAAAGAGACTCAAATGTATCTTGGTCAGATAAGGAAAGTGGCTTTGGTCCGGCTTTAATAGGATCTGTATCTAGTGATAGTTCAACTTCTGGTTTATTTTCATATTCCATATAATGTTTTACTTTTGCTAGATAATCTGCAGACATAGTAATCTTACTTTGAACCCAACCTGGCAAACCTTGGTCTTCAGTTACTTTATTGAGTAAGTTATGCAATTCAATAGCATATTTTGCAGTTTTATACAACTGACTTTTCGCCATGTTTACTTCATGGTCTTTTTCCATTACTCTAGTATCATCTATAAGGTCTTCTTTTACAGTCTTTTTAGACTCTTTAAGTGCCTTGCCAATTAATGAATTCATTGTTTGACTCCTGTTAATCTTTTAACAAAAGTATTTATCATTTTCATTAATCTAAAAGCCACTTTTCACTTATCAATTATACTCGATTACCCTTTAAAGCAAAGAATAATCCGCCAACCCATAAGAATACATGAAAATTATCGTATAAAATAACGTCTAATAAACTTTCAGGTTCGCCTACCCATATTACACCAGTCATAATGCAACATACGGTAATACCACTAAATCTCGTTAGCATATCACCTATATCAGGAATATAGCATCTATCTAATATTGGAAACCATGGCTTTGTTAATAAACCACCTACTATAAGTCCTATACCTGCACCTAACTCTCCGTATGTTACAACCCACCATACTAGGTACGGAAGGCCAAAACTTTCTGCATCTTCAATGCTAATTGGTAATTTGGATAACCCTTGTTGTATGAAAACAATAGCAAGAGGTACCCTTAGCAACCAATGACTGAGACAAAACTCAGGAATCGAGTCACGTATCTTATCCATTAGTGCCAAAATTAATTACCTTTTCTGCTTGGAGTATTAATGAATTCTAATTCATCATCAGTGTATGGCCACATTACAGTTCCCCTAATAATGCTTTCAATTTCTTTTTGCTTTTGCCCATTGCTTTCGCTTTTGCAATAGCATCTTTATTAGATACATCTTCACCAACAACTACTAGGCCAATCATGCCCATACCTTTATGCGGAGTACACCAGTAATAGTATATACCTGGTACTTCAAATGTCATTGAAAACTCTTTATTGTTTTTTGATTTCTTTGGAAGTTCAGCACCATCTGGTCCTGCTACCATTTCTACATTGTGACCTTTTGATTTAGGTAACCATGTAATAGTATCGCCAACTGCTACTCTTGCAATGTCTTGTGAGTAAACCATTTTGGCTCCATCATCTCTTTTGTTTAACATTTCTAATGTTATGTCATCTGCATATGCTAGATTTGCAAAGAATATAAATCCAAACACTGCCGTAATAAAACTTAATACTTTCATTTTGTCATTTCCTTAACTTGCTAACTAATAGTACTTATTTAATGCGAGGTCCTCGCATATAGAACTTTTCAGGTTTATAGGAACCAAAAAGTTCTCTAAAAAAATAACACAAAACTATGTTATTGTCAATAAACTTTTTGATTCCTAGCACCATTAAATTATGTCCTTACCGAGCATCAATGCTTTTGCTTCTTTGTGCAAACCCATTCTTGTAAGTTCTCTAGCCGCTCTTGCACGACCAGCACTTTCGCCCATTGCAATAATGCCATGCATTACTGATTTAAAAAATTTACTTACTGTTTCACAAAATGAACAGTAGTATGCCTTAATTGCTATTGTTGTCATATTATTACCCTCTTATTTTAAATAACCTTGATAGTTTAATCTTTTCATTCTTAATTCTAGATCATAGTGATCTGTTGCTTTTTCTAAATACTTAATTTCTGGTGACTTGTTAAACTGTACCCACCAACCTTTAATCTTACTAAACATTTCTCAATCCTTTTGGTGCTTCTTCTTTTGGCATTTTGCCTGAACACAAATAGTGATCATATGCATGGCGCCAATCTCTTCCATACTCTGTTTTTGCCCAGATCATTACCTGGTCGTTTCCAATGCGGTGGTCAACTTTATCTACAGACCACAGGCGTTGGAAAATTGATAGAACTTTATCCATCTCTTTTCTCCTAATTTTAATGATGCTTGAGGGAAGCAATACCCCGGTCTGTTTCCGGCGTCACTTGGTCTTTCCCAAGTGCCATTCATTTTTTCTGAGCTGAAGTCGCTCTTGGAATACACGGATATTCTGTGTACCCTTTTATTTATCATTGAATAGGGCAGTGATGCTTACTTAATTTTGCAAGACTGTTATGCGATATAAGCAAGGGTCGTTAAGTGTTATACCATTTAATCCAAAGTGGACCTATTCTAATTGAGTAAGTATCTAACTCTTTCCAATATCGTATACGAACTTTCCAAGTACTAGGATACCAGATCCATTTGATATAAAATTTAATTAGCATTCCATTTCCATGAGGTCGTCAAATTCCCATATAATTTGAGCGGCACCACCAAAAGAGCCAGGTCCTACACCTTTAACCCAAGTTTCGCTAGGAGGTTTATCTCCTGTCCATGTAACGCCTTCAGGCATAATATCTGCCTGTCGTTGAAGTTTATGCAAATGCCTTGGTAACATACCATGACGTTCAGTCATATCCCACATTTCAAATTCGTTACTAGAGGCAAATTTCATTTTTACCAATAGTGCTTCATCATCAGTCATTATAACACAATCGTTTTTACCATTGATAGTAACACTGAATACTCTATCTTTTATAATTACTTTGCCTCTAGTCATTTTTAAAGTCCGTTTGGTACAATTATATAGTGAATAGTTAGAACTACTGCAACACTAGCACCAAGTCCTATCATCATCTTAATGAAGTCTTTGGTTACAAGCGGAAATACAGTTTTGAACTTTTCTTTACCAGTCATAGTAGCCATTGCTAGTTCTCTACCACATAGCAGGCCTACGAACACCCAAGTTGTTGACATTGGGATATCGTTTAGTTCTTTGAAGAACCAAAGTATTAAAAAGTATACTGCATCAATAATTGTTGCACTTCTTACATATCTTGTGTTATGTTTTTCAATAACAATATTCTGTATCTTGCCACCGCCTTCACGGAACATGAAACCTAATCCTACAATAAACACAATGCTTATCATAATCATCAAGTCCCAAGGAACTTGTCTTGGTAAGAATACTGCGATGTTTGCCATATCATGGCTTAACCATGTAAACCACAAGAAACCAGTAGTAACCCATTGACCAACACGCCAATAGTTTTTATGTTCTTCTTTAACTGGTTTTGCTTCGTCAAGTATTTTGCTAACAATAATCCAAATAGCATAAGCCGCGACTGCCGCCACTGCATATCCCATCATGCTTTTTACAAGCATCTTCTCTAATACAAATGTACTAGCGAATGCACTTAATACTAAAAAAGATGTGCTAACTGGCACACCTATTCTTGTAAGTATTAATAGTAATCCTGGCGCCATTGCATGGTACCATTGTATCTCTTGGAAAGGAATTTTATTTAATCTTCCATAACTAATATCACCAGCATTGGTATACCAGCCATACCATAACGTGTATAGCAGAACAGCCGATGCCGCTCCCCACATTACTTTCCAATTAAATTTTTCGTTGTTTGATGCGATCCAAGTACCAAGAGTTTGTACTGAATCGTTTGCGATAACTGCATAACCTGCGAACAGGAAACCCACAGCCATCCAAAGGGTGAGTGCGTCCATTTTATATCTCCTCTGCTTACCGCTTTTACCACGGTGCTCACTTACTAAGACCAGGCTCGACGTTGCCTGGCTCCAACTTGATTGTTGTGTAATTATTTATTGCATTTAGAATCTATCTATACTTAAAGATTCTCTTTTCCAGAAATCCTCTTTGGTGAATTTTGTTCTGTACAACTTATCTATTTCTTTTGCCCACGTGTAAGTTGCATTTGAAATTTTATATTCAGGAATAACCTTTTCCATGTATTCAATATGTTCTAATGGCAATGGGTGATAGTCATGTCGTATATCATTCTCCATCATTGCAGGTTTAGAACTCCAATCGTAATTGAATACTACATTATGTATGCTAGGTTTAATTTGTTTTAGTACAGGTTTGTATAAGTCAAATAATTCTTGTAATTCATTGCCAACATCTGCGTCACCGTGATTTAAAGGATTAGTAATATCTACCATTGACAAGTAAAAATATCTGCAACCTATGTCTTTTAAAATTTTATCAACACTGTACATAAATGCTAGATCTCTCATATACAAACCTTTGTTTGTGATAAGATTCTTTACAAACTTTTCATCATATGTATCTTGTGTGTAAATGTTTCCTGGCAGTACCCAATAGTCTGTGTACCTATCTTCTCTGGCAACATTAGTCCACATAATACCTACTGCATCTAAACTAGATATTTTATTTCTTAACGTACACTCAACTAAACTATTAAGAATAAACTGATTACCTGCACCCGGCTCTGCCCAATTTTGATGTTCGTGAAAATCTTTACCTAGAATATTTGCCCAAGTAGGCCAGTGATACTTGGTAAAACTACAACCAAATGTAAACAGCCTACTCATTTAAAAAACTTACTAAAAATCATAAATGCTCTTGCATCTTGGTGATGTTCAAAATGAAATGTATGCTGGTAAGGTGCAGTATATTCTTCAAACTCCCATTGACATTTATAGAGTTGTACTTTACACCATTCCATACCTTTATCCTTATAGTCAGAATGTAGGTTTACTTTATGACTATTGGGTTTCCATTTTAATTTTCGTTCAAATATTTCTTGAGGCGTCATCTAGAATATCTTTCACTTTCTTTATTTTAGATTTGACCAATGTAACATAATCAGGATTAGTACTCCATTTATGTAATTCATCAACAAGTAAATTCACATTTATACTGTTATTTAAAAATTGTTCTTCTCTAGCAGTTCTAAATCCTTTATAAGCAGGATGCCTATTAATGATTTCTATCATGTCTTTAACACTAGCACATTTTGTAGGATATGCTTTTACTCCCCATTCAGCATCAGGATTACCTTTTGCTTTTAATTGAGGTGCTTCTGGATTCCATGTCCTAATGCCAAACAAATTATTTCCTTCTAAAGCAAATCTACTTTTACCATAACCTGTTTCTAATACTGCCATAGACAATATAATTTCTCTTGGAATTCTTTGATCAGGATCTAAATTAAAGTTTACCCACTGAATACATCTGTCTACTGACGTAACAAATTCTACATTACTATCATATTCTACACTTGGTTCTTTAAGTCCTAAAGACTTCCATTCTTCTCTCATTGTAAATTTTACATTTTCAACAATACTTTTTACTGTCCATTTATTTGGCTGAAACGTTCCAGCACCATATGAAACTGCAAGTCCTGATAAAAATATACTACCTAGTATCAAATAAATTTTTATTTTTTTCTTCATTCAATATCCTATTTGTTGCTTCTATTATTTCTTGTGTTGTCCATGTGCCATTCATTTTTTTATATAGTTCTTCACTGATATGCAATGGCTTTCCGCAATGTGGACAATTATCCATTCATCCAATCTGTGTTAGACTTTTCACCTTGTTTAACAACTTCTTGTACTTGATTTAAATAACACCACCAAGTGCTTGTCTTGCCCCACATATCTGTACCAGAATAAGTAACTGCACCAGTATATCCTAGTTCAGTGTCATATGTTTTTGCATTTAAAGCAGTATCGTTTTCTGCCGCAATGTCATTTGGTTCAGTAGCAATTCCTATATTAATTACTTCACCAGTTCTACCATGACTACCTAGTATTGTATCACCTACGTTTATTATCATATTTCCTCTCCTTTGTTAGTTTATATAAATGTTAATTTTTGCTTGATCTATCATCTCTCTAATATCTTCAAACAATTTACTAATCTCAAATAGTTGCTCACTTATATTATATAATATCATACCTGATAATATTAATATAGCACATAGTACAATTATTGCAACCTTTAAAATAATATCCATTAATCTTCGCCCAATATTCCGGCTTCTACGCCTTTTATATGTTTGCATTTTACATAAGCAGGACAATCACAACTAAATCCTTTGTCGTTCATTACTACTGTATATTGGTCACCTTTACTACCAGTTACAGGCCATTCAACTCCTACAAAAGGATGATTTTTAAAATTAATTTGATCAGTCATCTCTTTGTCCTACTCCGTAATCTATTACTACAGGAAATCTTGGAACACCATCATTTGACAATTCAAAGTATCTGCAAGTTGCCCAATTTGGCTTTTCACTGCTTTCCAATAACTCTTTAAGTTGTGCTTGAGAACCTCTTACACCACTACCAAACTCAGTACCATTTGGTAATGCAAGAATAAATCTTTTAGCATAACCTGTCCAAGCACCTTGTCCTTCAATTACTTTTACAACCTTAAATTCTTCTGTAATAAACTCTTTTCTTTTTAGTAAGTTCTTACTTCTCTTACACTGGTAAGGAGCATTGGCTCTAATCATTTGTCCTTCATATCCGGCTTCAGTGTATTGTCCATAAAGTTTATCAATATCAGCAAATGTCCAAACTTTGTTAGTAGCAACCAACTCAATGTTACCATTGATACCTTTTACAATATCAGATAATACTTCTTGTCTTTCTTTAAAGTTTAATGTAGTATTATCTTTATCATACATATCGTAAGTATGATACTCAACTAGTTTTGCACTTTCTGCAATTTCTTCTGGTCTACATTTTACTTTTCTAACTAAAGAAACAATCTTTTGAAAGTCTGCTTTTAATTCGTGATTGTAAAGTTCACCATCTAAAACTATATTAGGCATAGTGTCAAAAACGTGCTTAACACTTTCCCAAATATGAGGACAACTATTAATAGGCTTACCTGCCCTAGTCCACATACCTCTTGAATCTATAACACATCTGATACCATCTAGTTTAGGTTGTGTGTAACCTTCTTCAAATTGTACTTTTGCCCAGTCATGTGCTAACATAGGCTTGAAGTTTTCGTAACTATCAATATCTTTTAAATCTGCAAAATACTCTTTAGAATTTTTCTTATCCCATTCTGCTTGTGCTTCAAACTTTGCTTGTTCAAATGTATTCCTAGCATTTGATCTACCAACATTAGTTGGAGCACTCATATTCCAAACACTTGTAATTTTTTCACCATCTACTAAACCAGAAATAGTTCTAATACCAGCAACGTTATCATTATCCCAACCGTATTGTACGGTCCATGTTCTAACTTTACCTTTAGTATCTCTCTTAAATAATTCTGTTAGTGATTCTATATTCTGCATTATTTAACCCCCTGTTCTTTAGCGGCCGCTAACATGATTTCAGTAAAGATTGGTTCCATTTCATCTTCAATCTGTTTCCATCTTACTTGACTAATTTCATATTGATGACCATATCCTGGAAGTGGAACAAAACCAAAAAAGTTTCTGAATTCTGTTCTCCTGTTTCCAAGAGCATTGTTAAAAAGATCGTATAGTAAATTCTGTGCTTTTCTAAACTTTTCAAGTTGCTTATTAGCACTCTGAGACTGTTCAACTTTACCTTCAAAAGGTAATAGTGTTTCTAATTGTTCTTGAATGTGTGTGAAACCACTATTGATTGCCCAATTATTTGTGAAAAGTTCTAGTTGAGTATTATACATAAGATCTCCTAATTTCTAACTATATATACAGTATATAGTAAGACATCTTACTTGTCAACCAGAAAATGCAAGAAAAAACAATAAAATTGTTAATTTCTTCTCATTTGTGCTATTTCAGTGGCTTGTTTTGACCCTGTTTTATCGTCATCATCAGCAAATACTGGTACTAGATTGCTTTTGTGCATCATAGCAATACCAACAAGTTTACGTTCACCTGTGTATTGCATAGACTCTTTTTTAGTTGCTGGAGCAAAACTGTCTTTGGTATTTTTACTAGGAACGTATGTTGTTTCTCTAGTCCATGTATCAGTTTGCTTTAAGGGTTTGAATTCTTTGTTTTGTGGCTTACTTTTAGGCTTGTAGTTGCCTTGGCAATAAGCAATGAACTCTTGTAAGTCCATAGTTGAACACCCATTACGTTTCATAAACTTATTGTGTTCTTTTAATTGTTCTTGATATTTTGCTATCTTACTTAATGTAAGTTTTTTGGATTTTTTCTTTTTAGTGTTAAGAGACGACATACCTCTAACTAAATGCATTGTCATTTGAACCTCCTAATAAAAAGAAAACATAGTGCCTCCCGGAGGAGGCACTATATTATAAATTATGCAGATACTCTTCTTCTTGGAATAGAGTATGTCATTGGCTGTCTGCCTGGAGCACCTGTCTCCATTGCTTTTGCCTTAACGTTAAAACCTGCTTGTCTCAACTCAGTTAATCTTGCACCTGGTGATGCAATATCTAAACTATCTGATAAATCCTCAGTAGTGAAAGTCTTACCTGTACCCCAATACTTTGCAAGGATTTGCTGATTTTGTGATCCAACTCTAAAATACTTTGAACCAATTGCTTTTGATTTAGACATAATATCTCCTATTATTATTAAGTTAATATATTAGTTATATACTATAACTAAAGATATGTCAACCTCTAATTTAGACCCATCCAATTAATAGTTGCATTAATTAACGGTTCGTGTCCAAACTTGACGTAGACTGATATGATCAGACACATTACAAACATAGTGATGTATGTTTTTGTATTTTCACTCATATACTCCTCCATAGTTATAGTAATAATATAACATAGGGTATTGAGTTTGTCAACCACTAGTAATAGTGTCTATTGATACTATTGGTCATAGTCGTAGTAACGTTCTAGTAATTCACCGTTTTGTTTACGCCATTTCCAATAACCTTCTAACCATTTTTCGTGAGTTATAGGTTTCTTACCAATTTTAGTAGGTTTTATTGTTTTCTTAGATTGTTTGGTTTTCTTCTTTTTCATATACTAACATCATATACGATAAAGTAAGATTTGTCAACGGTATTATTCCATACCATCATCATAGTCGTATGTAGCATAACCACGACCGTCATTCATAGGATTAGTAGTGTAATAAGGATTATTAAAGTTTGGATCATCCATACCTGTAACTTTTTTTACTTCAGGTATATAATGACTTAACATATTTTCAACACCCATTTTTAATGTTGCTGAACTACTAGCACAACCTGAACATGAACCTGATAATAGCATTAAAGCATCACCTGTTTCCATATCAAAATCAATAAGTTTTATTTCACCGCCATGTTCAGCGACTGCAGGTTGTATTCTTTCAGTAACCATTTTATTAATTTCTTCTACAATTTGTTCTTTGGTTTTAGTCATTTTTATATTCTTCCAATTTATCTTTTTGATTGCTAGTTAACTCGTGCCATGCTTTTATAAAAGGTGATATTTTGCTTTCTTTATTATAAGTAACACCTAATCTCCAGCCTTCGCCAATTTGTGCCATAACCCATTTATTATGAACTGCTTCTTCTGTAGTTTTTTGGTATTCTCTTTCATAATATTCATCTACGTCAACAACATCAAAGTCAGCAAATTCTATTGGACTAACTGGATTGCTTGAACTTGTTATTTCAAAATCATTAGAATAATAACTTGCCCATTCATCTACAATTTTTTTGCCTTCTTTTTGTGTTACGTTTCTAGTAAGAGGAATGATATAACGCCACTCGTCCTCATTATAGTCGTAATGCTCAACTACTTCTTCTCTGACAATTTCGTTGTCTTTCATATCAGTAGTGCCTGCTATTACTCCTTCAGGACCAATTTCTTCTACACAATCTAACCATGTCTCTATTTCAGATTCTGGTAATTGTTGTTTGACCACTAACGTTATATCATGTCCATATTGTTTCATTATGATTTCTTACCTGTTCCTGCATATAAACCAAACCAAGCCGCTCCAGCACCTACAACAATACTAATTAATCCTGATTGTTCTAGTGATGGATTTGGTAAATTCATATACCAAATTACTGTTTTGTATAGCAAGAAAATATAAACACTTAAAAATAAACGTGGAAATATTCTCCATGCATCTACTGCTTTTGCAAGGTCTATTAAGCCTTGGTATCTATTTTTTGAACTATCAACAACATTAGTGTCAACTTCTAGTTCAATATTAACTTTTTTCTTTTCTACTTCCGCCATTTTAGTAACATCCTCTCGTATATTCATATAATGTATTTATTTAAAAATCCTGTTAATTAATGCTTGACTTATAAATGCAAGTTGAAATTGACACTGATAATAGGATTCTACACTAGAAAATCCAGGTAATACTTCCCAACTATCTGGATCTAGTATTTTATATGATAATTTATTATCCTGATTTATTACTGCAATATTACTTAACTTAAAATCACCATTAGTCCACATCATTTCTCCTGGTAATTTTTTACTAAAATCTAATGCTTTTGTCCATACTGTATTACAAGTTGATATCAACTCTAACAAATCATTTTTCTTCATTTGACGTATTAGTATTTCATCATGTGTAATATCAACATTTACATGATCTGCTAACTTTTCTATTGTATGAAAACTCAAGAAAGGGTGTACCATACTTGCTATATCAGAAACCCATTCCATTGAAAATGTTTTATCATCTATTATATCTAATACTTTTACAACATATGGTGTTGTTTCTTGGAATTCCATATAACGTTTTAAATTTTCTATTTTTAAATTTTCACATTCTTTTATTACACACTTGTTTACTGTGTCAAAGAAAATTTTAGTATCTGGTGAATTATGTATTTGTCTTAAGGTCATTGTTATCTATCATTAATTGTATATGTTTTTTAGATTCTTCTATAACTGCAAATATTGGAACATTCTCGTAGAATCTAGTAATAGGTTTCTGACCAGGAACATATAGATATCCTACTGGATAATTTACAGGTTTAAAAGGCATATCGTTGCCATCTGATACTATGTAAACTTTATAATGTTCGTTTTCTAGTTGTGGTAAGTCTTTTACAAATCCGTTGCAATCAGGACAACAATCGTCAATAAAAACAATTAATGATACTGAATTTGTGTTATTGTAATTAGATGCGATTTCAAACGCACTTTTCCATGATATGTTTTCCATTACTCTGGTCTTTCTGGCCAGACTACATCCTCTAAAGACGAATAGGTATTCGTAATATCTCTCAACGTCTGCCTATATGTTTTCCATTCATCTGACATAGTAACATCTGAGTTACCCATCCAGTCAGTTTCTGCTAATAATTTATTTCTTACTTCTCTCAATGATACTAATTTATCTGCTGTTTCTAATTGTGCCCAAGTTACACCAAAATCATTAGTATCTGATGAAGTTGAAGTTGGTGCTCCATTTTCATCTAGTAAGTTAATTGTAAATGCCGTATTAAATTCTTCTTCGGTCTTAGGTTCAAATGCTAGAGCATAGTTGCTTATGTTTAAACTTTTTAATGCTTTATAAATATTTCTCATAATAAATCCTTAATACCAAATTACCACAGCACCGTTGTAGCCATTGACTTCTGCACCGCTGGCTCCATACCCGATACTACTACCTGGATATTTTGCATGACCTGTGCCTGCTGGTGTTCTACTGTTTCCGTTTGATGATGTTGATGCACTACTTACTGGAGCATTTGAGTGACCGCCAATGTAGCCTGAGCCACCACCGCCTTGTCCACCGTTTGGAGAACCACCGCCTCCACCGCCGCCGTAGTAGCCTCCGCCACCTCCGCCAGCATTGCAACCATTACCGCCTGCTCCTGCAGACCATATGCCACCCCAATACATACTAGGCCATGAACCGCCACCATCACGTTCTGATCCGCCACAACCGTTAGCACCTCTTAATCCTTGAGCAGTACAGTTTGAAGTACACGTTCCGCCTGACGAAGCAGTTGAACCACCTGCACTTTGTGAACCACCGCCGCCACCTTGGCCGCCTGTTCCTGTAACACCTGACGAACCACCACCTGAACCAGGATAGCCGCCGTTGTTACCACCGCCACCGCCACCGCCAGCAATCAGTACGGATCTGCCATGTGTTGCCGATCTGTCTGAATCAAATGATGTAAAGATACCACTTAATCCTCCACCGCAACCATTACCGTTACCGTCATTAAAATAATCATTTTCACCTTCGCCATATTGACCCGCAATTACATGAAGGTATGATACACTGCTAACATTAACGGTTCCATATGTGTGACCGCCTGCGCCTCCGCCTTGTCCGCTTGGATTACCGCCGCCTCCGCCTGCTCCCCACATAGCAACATTAATGCTTGTAAGTCCTGAAGGTTTAGTCCAAGTTTGTATTGTTCTTGTATAGTTGTAAGTTAATACAACCGGTGCTTTTACTGTTATACTAAAAGATCTTGCACCAGATGTACCACCATCTGCATCTGTTGCTGTAATACTAAATGTTGATGTTGTGTCTGAACCTACTGCACTTGGTGTACCGGTAATAGCACCTGTAGAAGTGTTTAGGCTTAATCCTGATGGTAAAGTACCTGAGGATAACCCATATGTTAAAGTACCGCTATCTTCATCTGTTGCCGTAACTGTAACACCACTAAAACTACTTCTTGTTGAATCAAATATTGTTGCGAGACTACCTGATGATGTAGACCATGAAGGATTTTTATTACCAACAGTTGCCCATGCATTGTTTCTATAAACTTGTAATTTAGTATCAGTAGTATTCATTATCATAAATCCATCTTGTGGACTTGAAATGTTATCTCTTTGTGATTCTGTTACTTGAGGAATAGGAAAGGCTCTGTTTGCAAATCCTATTGTACCTAAATTTGATAAATTATTTGATTGTGCGTCTAAGTTTCCGCCTAATTGAGGCGTAGTATCTTCTACAACATTACTTATTCCGCCACCTGCTGTGATAGTACCGGCCGTATCATTGTATGATAAATTTGTAGATACCATATCACCAACAAGATCTTCTATAACTTCTTGTGCGGCTGATCCAATAACTAAAGGACCATCTAATCTAACACTACCTCTAAAGTCAATAATACTTCCTGTATCAAATCTTGTATCATCTGAAAAACGCACTTCGTTTTTAAAACGTGTTTTCTTAGGTAAGATTTGACCAAATGCATCATCATCGCTATCTTTAGCGGCGCCATCTGTAGTTGTTATTTTTGTTGCTAGGATAGATACGTTTCTTTCAATATCTTCAATACGTCTAATATCTGATTTACTTCCGCCAAAAACAATATCATCATCTCCTAGATTGCCATCATCTTCGACTAATTCTACATCTCCGTCTTTCTTATATCTCCAACGTAGTGCTTTATAATCTTTTTCGTCAGACTCACCTATTCTTAATTCTGTTGCTTTTAAAGTTTTTAAATCTTCAAAGTCTCTTAACTGTCCGTTAATTCTAATTTTTCTTTTTCTATTCCTTGCCATCATCTACTCCTAACTAGTAAAACCTGTAACTTCTAATTCATCATCTTCTGCTAAAACACCAGATGAAATAGTAACAGTTGTACCTGAAACAGAAAACTCTGTCGGTCTTAATAACATTCTATTTAAATAAACGTTATAGTGTACTGCATTGGTTAATTCTGAAAATGTATATGCTACTGTTGAACTTGAATTAGTAGTTTCTTGAGCACTTGTAACACTTTGTACTGAACTATGGAATCTTGAGAAACTAGTTGTTAATGCAATAGTTCCTGCTCCTCCAGGTAGTGTATGATTATTTAATGTTCCTGATAATGTAGTATCTCCTGCAACCGTTAGTCCTGTGCCATTTAATAATTGAAAACTATCAGAACGTAATCTTGCAGTTACAGTATTTGAACCTGCTTTTCTAGTAGCAAATTCAATTAAACCATCTTCAGTTGAATCAGTTGCATCTAGGATCTTAGAAGTAATCTTTGCATACACAACTTCTTGATCAGCGTCATTTTCGCCTTTAAATTTAATTTGTCCTAAATAATCTGCATCTCCTGGACTTGAATTATTTCTTTTAAAAGTTAATACAGGAGCCGCAGTACTTGAATTTGCAGTAGTTGTAAGTAATAAACTATCGTCTGTAGTAGTGTTTGTTATTTCTAGTTTACCTACATTTGTAATTTCGTTTGATTGTGCATCTAAATTTCCACCTAATTGAGGTGTAGTATCTGTAACAACATCTATATTACCAGTACTTGTTTGATCTGCCACCCAAGCATAATCTGAACCGTTCCAACTTAATATTTGACCACTTGATGCACCACTTACGTTTAAGTGTGTATCAACTTCGCCAGTAATATCAGGTGGAGTAAAAGTTAATATTCCAGTTAATTCATTATGTGTAAGTGAACCTGAACCTGATGCACTATTTTGTGCTAATGAAAGTGTAATATTTTGTTGTATGTCTAAATCTTCAAATATAGATGTAACACCATCTATAGATCCTAAGTCAACACTACCATCTGCAGATGCTGTTATGTCGCCCCATGCTTCGTCTAATGCTGGTAATGAACCTGCACTACCCCATGTAGCAGTTGTACCGTCTGTAGTTAAAAACTTACCTGCATGACTTGTTTGACTTGGTAATGTATCTATTGTAACACTGTTACCACCTGAAATACTTAATGTACTACCGCTAAATGTAAGTGTTTGTGCAGATGGTAAATCGCTAGTTAATGCTAGTGTGCCTGTACCACCTGGAATAGTATGTGTGTTTAAACTTGTACCAGTAATACCACCAAAAGTAACATTACCAGCAGTTCCACTAAACACTTCTGAAGAGTTTGTAGCATCTGTAAGGAATGTAAATGTTGATGTGCTATTATCATAACCAAAGAAACCAAGTTTTGCACTGCTATCATAGTAACGGAATTCAATACCTCTATCTTTGCTATCGTCACTGCCTGGTGCAGTATCGCCGCCTAGTGTAAAGATTGGATCATCAACTGTTACAGTTGTACTGTTTACAGTTGTGGTTGTACCGTTAATTATTAAATCACCTGTAAGTGTAAGGTTACCGCCTACATTTAAGTTTTCAGAAATACCTGCACCACCGTCAACTATTAATGCACCTGTACCAGTACTAGTTGATGATGTAGTATTGTTTAAATTAAATACACCTGCAACATCTAATGTGCCGCCTATGCTTGTATTACCTGTAGCACCAAGTACTTGGAAAACATTTGTTGAACTACTGTTATTAATATTAAATGTTAAGTCATTATCAAATGTAACATTATTACTAATTGT
>Ga0181410_1000400_pt1 | contig 19496 bp, 22 predicted proteins | sample 33SPOviralmetaG_FD_130112 | JGI IMG/M metagenome (GOLD analysis project Ga0181410, IMG submission 130112) | Marine viral communities from the oligotrophic San Pedro Time Series (SPOT) site, San Pedro Channel, CA, USA - 33 SPOT_SRF_2012-06-20 | ecosystem: Environmental > Aquatic > Marine > Strait...
AGGCCCAATAGGTGGTCAACTGAAACCTTATTTTTTCTTAAATTTTCAAAGAAGAACCTCCATTTAAAATATGGATAGAGACTTACAAGAAACATAATATGAAGACGAATGTCAATTGGATCATCGGATATTTTACCATTGAGTGTATAATTTAAAGCAGTTCTACCTTTTTTACCACCTAATGTCTTACCATCACTATTATACAATTCACCTGTTGCAATTTCAAAATAATATCCTTTAAGTTCTACAAGTTCAAAGGAACATTCACCATTCTCATCCTTTTTGAGAATATAATATAGTGCTGGGACATATTTAATACCGCGATAATATCCTTTAAAATGTGGAATAAAGGGATACTTTGTGGAATAATACACATTGGTTGGGTCGTCAATAGTTTTTTGTTCACGGATTTTTACATATTTATTGAAAATAACACCATTTAACTTTTTAATTTCTTCATCGTCATCGTGTGTTTTATAATAAGTTCCTTCCTTACCTGGCTCGAAATTTCTGTAATCCATGATTTTCATTATAATTATAAAGCTTTATATTTTTATATGATTTTTTCGCACATTTTTCAAAATTTATTAAGGAATTTTGAAGGTGATTTGTAAATTATCATTTGTGTTCATCACAAACCTAATAATTTTTGAAAATATTTTCATATAAAAACAAGACGATACAATGTTTTTAAGAAATATAAAATGAAAACTTTAAAATCGCCCGAAAAAATTACGAACATTATCCACATCTCTGATATTCATATTCGTAATGGCAATTCTGTTCTATGTAGATACAAAGAATATAATCTCGTTTTTTCAAATCTCATTGACGACTTAAAACATCTTGAAAACCTTGATACAACAGTTGTGGTCATTACGGGAGATACATTTCACCACAAATCAAAGCTGGAAACATGCGGTATCAAGCTCTTTAACAAACTTATGAAAGATTTATCGAGTATTTGTTATACTTATATCATACTAGGAAATCACGATTTCAAGCAAGAAGATGTTGAATCTTCAATTGATTTTCTTGATGCTTTCAAAAGTAATTTCAATGATAAAATTGAATTTCTTTCAGATACTGATCTCTATAAAGCCTCGAATGTGTTGTTCGGTCTTTTTTCTGTTAAAGACTCGCTAAAAATTGGTGCCGGATCGGGTGCAATCGATATACTACCTGAATTTCCAAAACCAATAACAGATGATAATGAAATTGATACCAAAGTTGCTTTATTTCATGGAACAATCATACATAGTAAAGTATCAAATACACGATCTCTAGATGATGGCTATCCTTTTGAATGGCTCGACGTTGGTTATGATTTAGCTCTATTAGGTGACGTTCATCTTCGTCAACAATTAATAAGAAAACGGTCTAACCTAATAGCAGCCTATTCGGGTTCGTTAATTCAACAGAACTTTGGTGAAGAACTTCTAAATCACGGTTTCATTAATTGGAATTTGAAAAACAAATCATTCACATTTCACAATGTCAAAAACGAATTTGGTTTTTTAAAGCTTCAATTCAAAAACAATTCCTTTTTCCTTGATGAAACAGATATTTCAATTGAAGATGTATTGAAAGACAAAGATTTTCCTTTTGACTTGAAAATACGATTGAATGGGAATTTCGCATCAAATGATATATTGAATTTAAAAGAATTTCTCAAAAACAAAACGTGTCATTTTGATAATATTTCCTTAAAAAATAAGGAAGTGATTCGAGAAGATGTCAATTCAAATGAATTGTTTAAAAATTATTTACAAAAAAACGATATTCAAGATTTGAAAATTCCTAATTCTGACAATTTGAAGATTTCAACCAATTGTGAAAGCATTAAAGACGCAATTTTAAAGAAATCAAACGATATTGAAAAGTATTATACTGAATTCAAAGAGACGGACAATAGTAAACCAATTAATAATTTTTATATCAAATCACTTAAATTCGAAGGTGTTCTTTGTTATAAAGAAGAAAACACTATTGATTTCACAAAATTTGATGACAAAATCAATCTAATTTCAGCAAAGAATGGAGGTGGAAAATCTTCATTATTTGAGATTATTTGTATAGCAATTTTCGGGAAAACGGATAAGTCAATTGTCACAAAAACAACACCTAATAAATGCTATACTGAAATTGATATTATATTGAATGACACTCCCTATAAAATTATAAGAAGTTTTGATGTTAAAGATTCAAAACCTTTAAAGAAGAATTATGGTATTTTTAAAGGTGAAGATTTAATAACTGTAGCTCTCGATAACTCAAAAACGAATTTGTGGGTTAAGGAAAAGATCGGAAACTTGAATGATTTTTTATCCAAATTTATGATGACACAGAAAAATGAACAGAGCTTTCTTTCAATGAAAAACGTTGAACAGAAAAATTTCATTGATAATGCCTTTGGATTAACAAGTATTAAGACTAAAATAGATTATCTTGAAAAGGTAAAAAAATCTCTAAAATCTATTTTGAAAACAATCGACGTTTCTAAAAAAATTCATGCTAATGCTGTTGAACCTCATATTGATACTAACAGTATTACTGAAAACATTAACTCAATTAATAAGGAAATTGAGGAAATTAATACAGAAATTAATTTCGATTCAAAGATTGATGATTTGAAACTTTCAGAAATTGATATACAAAACAAAATTGATAGTTTCAAGAACAAAGATACGAATGATAAAGAAATTATTGAAAACAAACACGCAAATTTGCTTGAAAAATTAAAAGAAAGGCAAGATACTGAACTGGCTCTAATTGAAAATGAGAATAGGCTTTTGAATGATATTTCAAATTTGCGTAGAAATACACATAGAATTGATACATCAAAAGAAGTTGTTCAAAAAACTTTAAGTTTCATTTATAAATTTGAAAATCGTATTCAAGAGTTCTCAGAAAAAATAAAGGAAATTGATGAGTATAATGATTTAAAGAACGACCTTTTTGAAACATCAAAAAAACTTGAAACATTATCAGATGAGCTTAAAATTCCTTTTAATCCAAGTTGTCACGCTTGCATAAAAAATCCTATTAGAATTCAAGCAAAAAGATTTGTAGAACACAAGGAAGAACTTGAAGAGAAAATTGCTAAATATAATCTTGTAAGCGACTATAAGGAAAAATATGAGAAAATGAAAGAAATTTTAAATGAATATAATCACGTTAAAAATTTTAAAAATCCCTACGAAATAATTGAAGGATATTATAAGGAAAACGAAGAGATCTATCTTAAAATTGAAAACTATGAAAAAGAAGTCTCTGAAAATCGTAATGAACTCAGTGAGCTTCGTAGTAAAATCTATAAAATTAAAACAAAACTAGAACAATACAATCAAACCATTAAGGAATTTGCTGTTAATGAAATGGAACATCAATTAAAATATTGGGAAAATGTTTTGATTGAAAAAGAGTCATATGAAATTTATAGAGGAAATCGCATTAAAAATGTTGAATTACAAAATACACTTCAGAACCTTAAAACACAACTTGCTATATCAAAAATGAAAAATGATGAAAATGAAAAGAGAATTGCTAAATATAAAGAGATTGAAGAATTATATGAAGATGTTAAGGGGAAAAAAGAGACAATTGATGAACAATATGATATTCTCTCAAATTATTCTAAATATATTTACAATGATTTTATTTTGCCCAAAATAAAAGAAAAGGCAAATCAATTGATTTGCTCTGTTAGTGATAACTTAGAAATAGATTATAAATTTGAAGAGGAAACCTTTGAATTTTATGGGAAAACCGTTGAATATCAAAATATTGATACAAAAAATCTTTCCGGTTTTGAACACTTTATTTCTTCATTATCAATTAGAATTGCTATTATACAATTAACTTCAACGAAAATTCAATTCTTTATCGACGAAGGTTTCACATCTTGCGATATTTACAATATTAATAAAATTCCGACATTTTTGTCAAAATTGACAGAAATATTCAAATCAATTGTGTTGGTGTCGCATATTGAAACTATAAAAGAGAATGTTGATAATGTTTATGAAATTGTAAATTTCAAAATTAAGGTTTAGAAGGTTGCCATTTCAAAAATGTAGGTAAAAATGCTAAAATTCCTATTAAAATAACAACATCTATTATCAAAATTAGATTGGATTTGTTTTTACATAGGGAATTATATACGATGGCCTGTTTTGAGTTTTTTGGCTTTGCAAATTCATAAAAATGACGTAAAGGAGAAGGACCAAACTCACCATATCGACAATCATAATGATAATCATAATATGCGAGTGCTAAATATGTAAAGTATAATATACCTACTAAAATCCACTTATTCTTTGGGGGTGCATACCAGTAAAAAGACGCAAGGAACAATGAAAGAACTATACACTTTACGTTACCAGTCAATGGGCCATCATAACACATATCGCCTTTTTTTAATTTTTCTAATTCTTGTTTTGTCATATCGAATGTTTTAACTTTATCGGTCATCCTTTAATATATATATATATATATATATATATATAATATGATAATTTTGATAAAACTATTTATATTGTTTTTAGTCTGACCACCTTTGTTTTATGCCTCTTTTATTTGGGTAAATCTTGCAAGTTGGACTACAGCTAATCCTTTATGGATGTATGGTATTCCTTTAGCATTTCTAATGTTTGGAATGGGTTTAACAAATATTATCTATAATTTTGAGAATGATATTGTTTTATATATTATATTTTTACTGTTATTGGCTTTGATGATAGCTACTGTTATTACAAAGAAAAAGAGACAAAGAGAGTTCGAAAAAGAAAACAGAAACAGACGGTTACGTAAAAACCAACGATCGAAAAAAAATTAAAAGAACTCGAAGAACGTTTGAAAAAAGGAGACAAAACGGTTTCTTCTATTGAGATACGTTATTTAAAACGCGATTTAGACTACATTAATAATCTACCTAGGTAGGTTTTGTGTTCTTCACAATTAATTATGAAGTCGTCAAGATTGTGCTCTTGTATGTGTATCTTTTCCGCAATACTTCTCGTAAAATTCAAGTTTTTTATCACATTCACTTGTTCTATTGTAAACACATTCAAACATAATTTCTCTTAAGAGTAAATAACAATCGACCATATCAATATAATATTAGATATTTATTTTTTAAAATACACGAATCCTATGAAAAAAGCAATGAAAAATAGCAAGGCAAGGAAAAGAGTTATCGTGATCGGGTCGCTCATAAATGAGTATTCTGTTTGGAAACGATGAACTTCAGCATAGGGGTCAAATGAGTCAGAAATCTTTTTGTAACTAACAGGATCGCTCTGAAATATACCCAAATTCACAAAGGTAATTGAAAAAATTGTTAATAAGATTAGAAAGTTAATAAAAATTGCTGTCATTTCATTGTAAGTCAGCTTAAGGCATCCGGTTAATGACGTAAGCATGAAAATAGTGATCAGGAGAATAGGAACAAACATCAAAAACGTTATTGTTTGTAAATTAGATTCATAAGATGATTTGTCATCGTTGAATATTACATTAGGGAGAGTATTATTCAGTTGCTTTACATCTAAATATTCATTGAAACCAATGTTTTTATCTATAACCTTAGAAAGTTGATTATAATTATTCTCAACATTAAACCCGTAGATGTAAATAAGTTCAGCAACGGTCAATAAAAGGCTTACAAGCATAAGCGAGAACATAACATTTGACATATTTTGATTTGTTTTTCTACATTTTTTTTGTTTTTTATCTGGAACAACATAAACATTACTATAATAGGAACAAGAATTGTTGTAAATAATGTTATATTCTCAAATATATTTCCACGAACATCAACATAATTATTTATTTCCTTATGATATTTATTGGGTTTATTAATAATACCATCTTCTTCAATTAGATTATCCATTTATTATTATATATATATATATATATAATAATGATGAAATCATCTTTTGACATATTTGTAGAAACGTTTGATGCTGATCGCCCGTATATGTATTTGTTCATTGCGGTATTACTATTTGCCCTATTTCGTGTAAACATACATTCCCGCGACCTTTCATTCCTTTTAATGAATATTGTATTATACACAGCAATCACAACTACAATATTTTACACTTACACAAAGAGCGAAAAAAGAAAAATCACAGAAAAATATGTAAAAGATGTTCTATCCCTTTTATATGATACAGACATTGAAAAATATAACGAATTAAAAAAACAATTGCGTGAAACTCCAACTAAATCTAATAAAGATATTTCCTTCATAAAAAAGTACATTACACTACTTCTTGGTTTATCGTTTATTGTAATTTTTTCCTTATTCTATTTAAAAAATCGAAATAAAATTTCAATAACATCGGTTGGAAGAAATGCCTATTATCTAATTATTCTGGGATTAACCGAATTGTTCCTAACCTTTTTTGTTATTACACGAATTCCATTGCCAAATGTTGTAAATTTGATGGATACTTTTATTAGGAGACGAGAACAATGTTCCAAAGAAAATATAAAGGAGATGGTTAGTGAAGATATAATACAAGATGATTGCGATAACTTTAAAAAATCCGGAGACTCTTGTGTTGTCAATAATATTCATAAATTCGAGTGCAATTCTGGACGTATCAATAGAACTCGTTACAATATTGAACCCGTTGTTGTGTAAGGGTTTTGTGATGGTCACAAACCAAATTTAAAAAAAGGGATTTCTCCCCGAAATTCATTGAATTTCTCAAGACTTAATCGACCTCAACCGTTTCTTCAACTCACGGGGATCTTCCTCAAAAGTTTTTTTGTAGATCTCGATGTAGTCCGATATAATATTATCGGCTGAAGCCGATGCGTTCTTGAGACCACCATACTTGAGAGCAGCAAACATCGACATTCCAATACCGTTATTCTGTTTCATCTCAAGATTATCCATCATTATTCAAGATGTGTGTGATCTATGTGTAATATATATATATGTTTTGGGGGGGTCATTTCTTAACATTTTTTACTTTTTTTAAAAAACCTTTTTACTTTTTTAAAAAATTATCTATAAGTTCGTTTATATCAGTACAATATTTTCTTGAATCTTCCGCTAAATCTCGCATAGAAGATTTCTTTTTACCTTTTTGAATTTTTTTGAAACTTTTATACGATTTGTTATTTAATTTTTGTATATTTTTAAGTATTTTTATAACTTCATCCTTTTCATCTTCATCATCTTCACTCTCTTCATCTTCACTCTCCTCATAATCTTCGCTTTCGTCACTCTCTGAATCATTTTCCATATCATAACGATATTTGAAGTTTTCAATAATACCAGCACCTTCTTCAACGATTTCTTTTACTTTTTCAACTTTATCAACGGGATAATTCTTATAAGGTAACTCATGTAATCTGTTTTCCTTTTTATATTCATCGAATCGTAAATCACCAATATCAACAAGTTTATCATTAACGGAATATATGACACCTTGGTCTTCTGTGTCTTCACCATAATTGTTATCGTAAGGTTTTGCACATTTGTAAAAATAATTCTTTTCGGAATGAACTGTAGAATGATAAGCAGCTCCAATACCAACAACCTTATTCTGATCATAAAGAGTATTCACTACATGAACTACACCATATCTTACACGGGGATTTCGAGTTTGACTTTTATACCAACAATGATGAATTGTTACTTTTAAATTACCTTCATCATCATCATGTTTATCATCATGTCCTATTAACATGTTTTTGTGCTGGTCTTTACCAAATACACACCAGGAAATAGTTACAAAACTCGCTTCACGTTTTATATCAAGTGCTCCATCAGGACATTTCACGAAATTGCAATGATCGACCCACACATGGTGAGATGTGTATATTACCATACAGTCATGTTCATCATCAAAAGTATCACGATCGGCTAATCCGAAATTTATATTTTTGATAATTACATTTTCTTGTTCCTTAATTTCAAAACCACCTATTATAGTACAACCTTCACCATAAATAGAGCAATTGGATGGTATCTTAAAAACAGATGTGTCATCTGGATCTAATTTAAAAGTTCCTTTTAGAATGATAATAGAAGGTTCTTTATTCTTACGAAGATTTTCGCACAGGTCATGAAATTCATCAACGTCTCCATCAATTTCATATTTTTTTCCTCCTTTACCACCAGTTGTTGTTTCAAGTCCTTTTCCTTCTACAAAAGCAAAACCAAATGTCATACTTAAAATAATATTATATAAAATTTTTATATCAATCTTCAATTAATATTTAATTGAATTTTAAGGAAATTGTGTTCATCACAAAGCAAATTCTGAAAACGTCATCAAAATTCCTTATAAAATTTTAAAAAATGTTTTCAATTTTTTGTGTATAATTTTCATAATTATAAATTTATATTTATACATTATGGCAGCGTTAATCAAAGGTATTGTTTCGATTTTAAAATCTCTTGAAAAGCCGTATTTGGAATACAATCGTCCTGAAAATATGACTGAATACACCCAAATTATTACCGACGGTCATTACATATACGGAACTCCTCATATTACAAAAGACAATGTAAGTCCTTTTAGTCCTTATGATGTTTTGCTTGTTGCATTAGATGAAACTGGAAAAAAACTTAAATTGAAATACCCATATTACATCAATCCTTTTGGTGATAAGTATAGAATAATAAATGGAAAACAAGGAAAGGTTACTGAAAACGAGTGTAAGCAATATGGACTTACATTAAAAGATGGTTCTATACGAAGCATTCTCCCACATCATTTACAGCTTTGGTCGTATTATTCTGATCCTAATAAGATTGATTGGACAGAGTTTTGTAAAAATAAAGGTGAAATTGGAAATAGAGACGCCGAAGTCGACCATATTCTACAAGAAAACAAAAGATGCCATTTTAAGTTTCTGGAAGCAGTCACAAGTGCTGAAAATCTTCGTCGTAAATCAATGTCATCAAATGGTCAAAATGCTTCTAAACAATCTGGTATAACAAGAGGAAAACCATTTCATATTTGGATTGATGGAATCAAGATTGTTGATGAAAACAATACTGATAAAGTATTTGAAACTTTACCGATTGGATCAGAATATTTAAAGAATGAGTATGATATTACTATTAGTGGTGGTAAGATTCGTTATTATATAAAAAGTAAGGGAGTATTTAAAAGCAGCAATAATCACAAATTACGATTTGATTATACCGAAGAATACAAAGAAACACTTAACGACTTACCTGGTGAAATACGGTATGGCCCAGATGAATGGAAACAAAGAGAAGAAATTGAAAAAATTTACAATGATATTTCTGGAAATCCTCCACAAGCCATATCAAATTTGGGAAGAATATTAGATGGATTTGGGAAAAGAACACGAGGTGTTCAATGTAAAAACTCAAAAGGAAATCTAAAACCTCACAGTGTGTTTAATGGTGTTTATGTTCATAAACTTGTATGGCTCGCATTTTCTGATGAACCGATTGGTGATTTGGATATATTACACAATAAAGAACACGACTCTAATGAAAAAGATGAAAATGGAAACTGTATTCGCTATTCAAATGCGTTCAACACATTGCGTCTTGGAACAACAGTTGATAATATGATTGAAATGGGAGAAGATAGACAACGCGAAAAAGAGCGAGACCCTAAGAATGAATTTATTGTGAAAGACCCTAATGGAGTTGAAATAATGCGTTCTCATTATGTTCCGGATTGTTTCAAAAGACTATGTGAAGCATACCCAAATGAAACTTTTTATGAAAGTGCTATTCGCAAATGTCTCAATCCGGATACGGGTAATAAATATCACAAAGGCTTCACATTCGATTATGTTCTATCTCGTCCTGTTAATTGAACCCTTTTGGTTTAAAATTGGAAATTTTCGGTTTAGGAATGTTAAGATTCATACACGTCTCACAAGTGCAGCGAACATGGTTTTCGCCTATTTTGAGATCCTTTTTGTCGAGTTTAATTTTCTTTGCCACTCTACCGTGCTGTGCAGGGATATTTATGCTTGACGAACCCTCGCTTGTCTTAATAAAAGAATTCTTAACGCTTTCACACGCGCTAATCTTGCGGGTCACGCCACGAAGGTCCGACTCGACATCTGTTCTCGAAGTTTGAACGGACGACACGTTATTTCCAGGAGCGAAAGCATCCATGTATTTTTGTTCTGGGTGTTTACCGTACTTTTCATATACCATATAAGATGAAAAAGATAAATCGTTTTTGTTAACGAAAGCAGGATTCATAATTAAAATAAACATATATAAAAATTTAAGTATTTTGCTTTGCTTTGAATATATCAAGATAAAGACCATCTATAAATTGTAGTCCTTTTTCAATCTTTTTTTGATTGTGAATAACAGGCAATTTTAAATTTAAGTTTCTATTACATAGCAAGTTAACTGAATTCAAAATGATAAAAAAGTTGTTTGACGCTGTTGTGTGAGTTGTATTAAATATCCACAATGCCCTATTGGTCATCATTATATTCGCAAATTCGTTGTTTTTAACATCAGGGATAGTGTCGTTTTTACATAATCTATTTTTTATAGGTAGTTTCCTTTTCTTTGCAATTGAAATCAAAAGATCAAATATAAGTAGTTCATACCTTTGATAGAATTTTGTATTCATTCCCTTATATGGGCGAGAATTGCAAATGAATGCTTTTTTGTTCGTCTTTTCGATTTCTAAAAAAATTCCTAAAATATGAGCAGATTTTTGGTTATTATATAATAATATAGATTCAGCCAACATAGAACACAATTTTAAGACAAACAATTTATCACCTGGTTTCCTAATACTACTAACAAAAGGATGAACCATTTTTGAATCTATTTGTCTTATTATCGTTTTCTTTTGTGTGTCATTATACGGAATTTTTGGCGACGTTAATTCTATATTTTTTGGCGAAAATAGCACAACACCGTTTAAGAAACAAATTCCCTGTCTCGCCTTAAAATTCGTATTTTGATTGAAAATTGTCTCGAAATCATTTTTGATTTTAAGAATGAACATTGACAAACGTGGATTAGAAGTATAAATGTTCTTTGAAGAAAAAACAATCAATTCGGACAACCAATTCAATATATGCTTTGAAATATGAAGTTCGGCAGACCAAAAGCAAAGAGAATCATAATCGTTCTTTTTAATTGACTGTTTTATTTGATTTTTTGCGAAAGTTAGTTTGAAATCAGAAAAAGTTAGGATTTTAGCTTTCCCATTCATTAAATATATAAAACATATTATTTATTTTTAAATCACATCAATCATGTCAACATTTGCAATGAAATGGCGACGGCAACAAATGCGGTTAATTTTTAAGTCTTTTAGGGCTTTGAAACTGGCAGTTTCGGCTTTTGTGTCAAAGTTTTCAATATCAAGAACAACTTCCTTTTCATCCTTGTTATATTTTTCAAGAAGTTTAGTATATTCTTGCCATTGATTAGAAATAGGTTTTCCACATGAAAAACAGCGTACTGGAATGAGCATATTTATATAATTATAATTATAATATATATTTTAAAAATCCACAAATCACACACACGGTTTGTTTTGTATAAAAATTTTCAAAACATTTTTGAAAATTTTATAAGGTATTTTATGAACCAAATGAACTATTATACAATATTATATATATTTCCTTATGTTTTTGAAAAATAAATTCATATAAACATAAAAAACATTAGAAACTTAAAATTAAGATGGTTTCTTTCAAGATCTTTGAGAATAACAATTGCTTCAGAATTTCACTAATTGGTGATTACACAAAAACAGAAAATTTTATAAAAAATTTCCAATCTAATTTCCAAATTCTTCAAATTGACAGCAACTTAGATAATTTAGTCGAACAAATTGATCATTTTGTATCCCAGAGAAGTTTTGATAATAAGGCAAAACTACTAATATTACACATTAAGAGTCATTTAACTGAAACGTCTATAAAAACAATTGAATTTATATTGAAAAAACTCAAAACAGATACGTCTTTCCTTTTTACAACAGAATCTGAAAAATTAATTCCAAAATCACTAAAAGATCGTTCTGTTGTCCTTTATGTGAATCACACCAATAAGACAAAAAATCAAATCGATACGCTTTTAAATGATTACAAAAATGAAGAAGATTTTATGAAAAAAATATATGAGTTAAATTAATAAGATGCGGTTTTATCTTAAAAAGAATCATAAGGATTTTCATAGATCGTTGTGTCAAAAAAAGGAATTTAATATAAAAAAATTAAATTCATCGCATCTGGATCAACACCAGATATGGCTCTCTAATTTCGTGAATCCAAAAACACCATACAAATCTATGTTTGTTTATCATGGTTTAGGTACAGGTAAAACGTGTACTGCGATTACAATTGCTGAAAATTTTAAAGAAAACGCAAGTTACAACAATACAAATATATTTATTGTTTCGAATGCGAACATACAAAAAGAATTTGAAAAAAATTTCTATAATGAAAACAACACGTTCAAATGTACAGGAACCGTTTATGAAGATGAACTCAAAAAATCCGATCTTGAAGTCAATTCGGAAAATGTAATGAAATTGGTAAATGAATTTTACAAATTCACAACATATGAGAAAATTCAAAAGGTAGCAACTAGTGATTCTGATTTTAAAGAAAAGTTTGATAATACTATTGTCATTGTTGACGAGGCACATACAATTCGAATGAAACCAGATGATAATAAAAAGGCAGAACAAGACTTAAAGAAAAGGAGTGAGTATCTTATGAAAATTGCGAGAAAATCAACAGCACGAATTGTGTTATTATCGGCAACACCATTATATGATAATGTATCCGAAATTATTTATTTTTTAAATTTGCTTGAATTGTCAAACACCGATGATAAAGACAATTTCAAAGAGTACAAGCCAACCGATTTTTTTGAAGAGGTCACTAAAAATAATTGGAAACTTATAAAAAAAAAGGAAAACGAATTCATAGATGCTACAACGGGAATGTTTTCATACCTTCAGTCAGGTGACCCAACATCGTTTCCTTTGAAACTATATGATATTTCCGAGTCTTCAAAAGATTTAACAAACATACAAAATGACATACAATATAATGGGGAGACATATGAAAAATATGAAGGTATTAATATGAAAATCACTGAAACATTTATGACCAAAGAACATGAAAACAAAATTAAAACAGAAATATTTGATAATAAAGGAAATGATAGTTTTGATATTAATTCGATATCTTTGAATAATAGAATGGTAGATATAAGTCCAAATATGAAAAACGATGTTCCAGAGAATTTCGCACCTAAATCTACCACAATTGCGAAATTAGTTCAAGAAAGTATTGGAACTAGCTATATTTTTACGAATTTCGTAAAAAAAGGTATAATGCCACAAATTTACGAATTAGAAAAATTAGGATACAAGAAACACGATGTAAATAAACCTGACGGAACTAATTATTTCAATAAATTTAAAAATACACAACCAAACGGATTGAAATATGTTGTTATTACTTCTAGTGACACTTTAAAACCAAAAAATGTTAAAAAGACAATAGACATATTTAATCATGATGATAATAAATATGGAAACATTATCAAAACGATTATTGCATCACGCGTTGGTTCAGAAGGTATCGACTTGAAAAATGTTCGCAATGTTCATATATTAGAAGCTGATTTCAATATGTCTACTATTGAACAGGCTGTAGGAAGAGCTATACGCAAACAATCACACAAAGGTTTAGATAGGAAATATAGAAATACAACTGTGTATTTTCATGCTACTAAATTTCCAACATTAAACCGCGATACAATCGATATAAAATTATACAAATTAGCCAACATGAAACAAAAAAATAAAAATGATGTTTTAAAAATATTAAAATCAAACTCGGTAACATGTGATTTTTTTAAGGAGAAAAATGCGTTTGCTTTTGAAGATTATATAAACGCATATGGTGATGTTGTGACTAATTCAAAAGGTGTTGATGTTGAATTAACAGAAGATATGATAGAAATCGATAATATAAAATGTTTGAATTCTTGCGATAAGAATGCAGAAATCGATATTGAAACATACGAATACGATTTACACCGAAAATTTACGGTTTTTGCTATAATGAAAAAAATTGAAAAGATATTCACATTATATGACAAACCGTTCACATTTGATGATATTGTAGAATTTGTAAGACAAGATTTTGAAGAAGAAAAAGAAGATATTATTAAGTATTCGTTGACACAACTTATTAAGCATAAAGTAACATTTGAAAATGTATATGGATTGAAAGGCAGAATACTATTTGATAAATTCTATTATTTCATTTACATAAATTTGAATGGCACAGAACAAAAGTTTAACGAAGGGCAGGTAATCAAACGAAACCGTTATATAGAATTAAATAGTAAATTGTTGCCCGAAGTCGAAAAAGTAAGTTTATCCGTAGAACAGATAAAAAATTTATTTGAAGTATTTTATGTAATCAAAGATACAAAGTTGATTACAGAAAACAAAATTAACAAACGAAGTTTTTTTAAATCAATAATATTAGACAATTTTAAGAAGAAAAATACAAATTTCACAATTTCAGAAGAAGATATAAAGAAACGATTTGACAACGAGAATGATGTTCTGGATATGGTTCGTTTTATAAACAAATTAAATAATTCAACTCAGACTGATTTACAAGATAATATAAATGTCAAAGATTTACCATCAGAATATTTCGCCTGGAATAAGGAACAGTTAAATAGGTATAAAAAAATGCAAAACCAAAAAAAGAATTCCAAAATAAAAACTTCCAAAAGTCAAATTTCGGGACCAATTATTACATCATTTACAGAGGATTTCCTAAAAGGAGAAGAACAAAGAAATGCTATTGATGTGATGGAAGAACAAAATATAAAATTAATAAAATCTAATGTTGGTAAAATCGAAGACGCACGTACACTATTATTTATAGCATTATTGATATTTTTACGTGAAAAAACAGGACAGAAGTTAATTGTTTTCCCGTATGAAACAATTATGTTCTAGTCTTGCATTTTAGAAACTTTATTTTCGATATTCTCAAGTTCAGTTAATTTTTCTTCCGCAAATTTTGAATATTTATCAAATTCTTCTTTTGAAATATCAATTTGATTTTTTATTTCGTCGTAAGTGCTTTCAAGTGAAACTAAAGTTTCATTGTTATTAATCATTTCTATTCCTGTAAAGGCAGTTGCTCCGAGATAGTCAATTCCTGTTTTTAGAATTGCTATGAAATAATCCGAATCATTATCAATTTCCTTACCAGGCAACGACAATTCTAATGCCTCTTTGCTTAATTTAATGTAGAGAAATAAACAGATTTCGTTATCATCGATATCTGTAAAAATATATTTACCTTTTAATGTATTCATTATTACAAATTTATATATAATATTTTAATAATTTCAACGCACTTATTTTTTATAATTTACGTAATATTTGTTCAATCCGACGGCTTCAAAGAAGAGATGAGCAAAAAAACCTGTTAAGAAGAGCGAAATCTCCATAACATGGTGCTTGTTCCAATTTTTACAAATTTTGGGCAAATTAGTTTTGAATATCAAACTAATAATTAGGGATACAATTGTTCCGACTCCTAATATTACAATACCGACGATGATCGCCTCAATAAGTAATTCAAGAAAATAATTCATTATACAATATAGAGATATATTTTTATTACATTGTATGAGGTGTACCGGGACGCATTGCTACTTTTTTTAATTTAGTTCTACGCGTTTTTTTACCACGTTTTTTACATTTCAACGTAAACCGTTTTTTTGATTTGAAACATTTTTCAATTTCTTCATCCGTTTCTTCAACAGGTGTCTCGACAGGAGCTTCGGCGGGTGCTTCGACGGGTGTATCGTCTGGTGATTCGACGGGTGTCTCGACGGGTGTCTCGACGGGTGTATCGACGGGTGATTCGACGGGTGTCTCGACGGGTGATTCGTCCGGTGTCTCGACTGGTGTCTCGACGGGTGTCTCGACAGGTGTCTCGACGGGTGTCTCGACGGGTGTCTCGACGGGTGTCTCGACGGGTGTCTCGACAGGTACTTCGACTTGATTATCAGTCATATTAAATCTTAAAAGATAATAAATATTTCAAAAAAAACGCACGAAAATAAACATTTACGAATAACTTCCGAAACTCATCAAACTCATTGCATCATCATCGTCGTCTTCATCACTTTCATCACTCATCAAATGATAATTATGCCATTTTGTAGAATAATGGTCGTGAATTGTAAAGGTGTTGTTTTTCATTTTACTCATAAAGGACAGCATCGTGTGGCAATTACAAGTGCAATTTTCACCTTCATTGAAATAAGTGGCCGATAAAGGACGAACATAATTTGTTTTCGGTTCTTTAGGAATCACAATACATTTTTTCTGTTCAACATGATGCTTACAACAACGACAACGAGCATATACTGTCATAAAGCGGTCAATATCATCTACATTGCTTTCAATAACTTCTTGAAAATTATAGTTCCCGGTTTCAAAACAATTATCATCGTATTTCTTCACAAGATTTAATGCACGTTTTCCAATAGCAACATGATGAAGTGAATCGAAAGAAAGTGCCATTGGAATGCGTTTCAAAGTTTTTTCAAAGTGTTCTCTATGTTCCGCAGAAAATTCATAGATCAATTTGACTATATCTTCTGGAAGGTCGAAAAACATGTTTGAATATCCTATTTTTCATCACAATATTTTCAAAAACATTTTTAGAAATTTAATAAGGTATTTCATTTCACATTTCAAAATATTACAACACATCATTCATTTACCTTATGTTTTTTTCAAAAATGTTTCAAAAAATTTCATATAAAAATATAACGTATCATTATTTTAAGTAAAAATGTTATTCTCAAAAATATTGCTCAACAATTTCGAAATCGGATATGAAAATTTGAAAAGAAAATCTGGTGATCTAAATCCCTTCTCCAAACTTTTTCAAAGTCCCAATATACCGAAACAGGGAAACATTGCAATTTCTGTTGATAATGAAGAAGAAGTTCTTGAAAAATTTGATCAAATCTTGAATTTCAAAAACATTGATGATGCTGTGCCAAACTACATCAATACATCCAAATGTGTCAACTTTCCAAAAGATGAATGGATCAATTGTGTTCTAACGTATTTTGATTCAAATTTCATATACAATTCTAATTCACAAAAGGAAAAGGAAATCACATCTTTTAAACAAGATCTTCTCGAAAAATTTCCAAGTATTTTCAATAAAAGTGTTTTCAAAGAATACAAAAACGTTGTGAAAAATCAAGTTTACAAGACTTTATTCAATCTTGAATATGAAGCAACTGTTCTACATATAATTTCTGTTGTTAAAAATGTTAATATGATTTTATTGAAACCTGGTTATTATACAGAATTCTGCATTTATGATGAACGTAAGCCAAATCTCATTCTATTTGAAAACGGTGAGAAAATTGGAGTGGTTCTTGATAAGGATTTTGAATACAAAAGCTCATTTAACCAACTTGAAGTTCTTCGTACAAAACGAATCAAAATCCTATCTAATCCACAATATTCAAAGAAATTTACAAAGATGTTAAGCCTACCTAAGTCCGAAATTGAAACAATCGCAAAATCATATAACATTGAAATAGAAGAAAAAACCAAACAAAAATTGATTGACGAAATTACGTTGAAGATTTAGAAAAAAATATATGTATATATTAAAATGACATCATCATCGGATAAACTTAAAAATGCTAAATTAAAGAATTTATATTATAATCAACAGGATCGTTTCAAAGATGGTCACGCTATCAAATCAACCAGTGAGATCGTATTAGCAAGAAGAAAATACAAAGCGATAACTGGTGCTAAAAACATTGAAAGAACAGTTTTAAATCACAATCATTATCCTAATCCTGTTCCTGTTACTGTGACACCAATATATACAACACCAGCAACACCCACATCCACACCCACACCTGGTATTGTATCAAAACCAAAAACGTTCTATAAAAATAACGGTGAAATTGAGGGGAATTATATGGAAATTGTGAATAAAAATTCAAAACAAAACTTAATTATTAAAGCAACCGATACACAATCACGCCCCTATATAATCAAGATCTTTGGTTCAGATGATCGTGCTGCCTTTAAAACGACTAATAACACCGTTACAGAAGTGTCTACTCAAATGCTTGAATTTATTAACAATGAAAGACTTATCGATTTAACGGGACACATACATCCCATATATAAATATTACCGTATTGTCGACGTTGAAAAAAATATAAAAATTGACACATTTGAATTTGTTTAAAATGCGTCTGTAAACCCCAAAAAATACATATGATTATATAAATGTTTCGCAACATTCTTTTTATTTTATTCACTATTGTTTGTTTGCTTTTTTTATTTGTTAAATCAAATGAATGGAAATCGTTATTCAAAGATACATCAAAATATCAATCAATAGAATTGATTGGAAGAGGTGATGAATTTGCCTTATTATTAAATAATAATATTCAAGTCTATTCGGGCGAGTTTGATACGTCCCATAAAATTCAATGTCATTACCCCATAAAAAAATACAATCCCAAAAAAATACTTATATTAGGAGGTGGTGATCTGTTAGCCGCAAGATATTGTTTAGAATTCCCTCAAATTGAAAAAGTTACAATTTGTGAAATTGATGAAAAAATGGTAAAATTTGCTAAAACAAATGAAATATTTAAAAAAATTACTAATGATATTTCAAAAAATGAAAAACTGAATATTGAAATTGGCGACGCAATTGAGTTTGTTAAAAAGGTTAAGAAAGATGAATACGACCTTATAATTGAAGATGTCGAAATTGATTTCACAACACAAAATCAAGAAATAAATCGTGGAAGTTTCCTTAAAATGTGTCTTGAAAAGGCGAAGGTGTTTTCAGGAACTGTTCCAGACCATTCATTTAAAAACTTATCATTAGAACAGGATTTTAAAGAAATAAATGATATAAAACATCTATTTAAAGGCATTGGTTTTACAGAAAGCGAGTTTAAGGAAATTAAAAGTGTTCTTGATACAAAAACAATTGAAGCGTGCATTCAAAATTACGGCGACATTTATGGAAAGGAAGCTTACATTGTTATTTCGTAGATTTTGAAGAACCATTTGGTTTTTTTAAGTTTCTAATACAGGAACAGGACGAGGTATAATATACGCGAATGTGAAGCCTTTGTGAGTTTGATCAACCCTATCTGGATTGAGACAACTACCAATATGACTAGCATTAAAAGTGATTTTTGGATATGTTTTACAAAGTCTTTTGACACAATCTGGAACATAATGAGAACGAATTATTTCAACACCATTCGGGTCTTTCACAATGAATTCATTCTTGGAGTCTCGCTCTTTTTCACGTTGTCTATCTTCTCCCATTTCAATCATATTTTCTCCGCATGTTCCAAGTCTCAATGTTTCGAATGCATTTGAATAGCGAATACAGTTTCCATTTTCATCTTTTTCATTAGAGTC
>Ga0181410_1000401_pt1 | contig 19491 bp, 19 predicted proteins | sample 33SPOviralmetaG_FD_130112 | JGI IMG/M metagenome (GOLD analysis project Ga0181410, IMG submission 130112) | Marine viral communities from the oligotrophic San Pedro Time Series (SPOT) site, San Pedro Channel, CA, USA - 33 SPOT_SRF_2012-06-20 | ecosystem: Environmental > Aquatic > Marine > Strait...
ATCAATAACACCTAGTATAACACCTAGTACAACACCTAGTATAACCCCAACACCTAGTGTTACTCCTTCTCCTGTATTTTATTATTACATATTAACTTTATGTAATGGAACATCTACAGTTAAAGGATTTAGTATAAATTCAGGGTATAATAGTTCTAATTCCTTTACAATTTCTAGTAATTGTTATCATGTAAGTGGAGAAGATTCAGAACAAACAGGAACTTATAATTTAGATTCTTTAAGTACTTGTGTTTGTGCAAGTCCAAGTCCTACACCTACTAGAACAGTTACTCCAACTACAACCCCTAGTATAACACCTAGCATTACACCTTCAGTAACACCAACAAGATCAGTAACACCAACTAGGTCAATTACACCAACAACATCAGTAACTCCAACTAGATCAATAACTCCTACCCCATCAATAACTCCTACTCCATCAAAGGCACAATATTCAATAGATGTATTTGCTTCTATTGGCCCTATAACAATTAATTCAGGTGGTGATAGTACAGGAGGTCAAGCATGTAGTATAATAGGAGATGGAAGTAAGGTTAAAACTATTACTTTAGTTAAATCCATATCAAATGGGGGAAGCAATAGCTACCCACAAATAGGTGATCAATTATTTATAAGTGGAAGCCCGCTTCAAACTGGAGGATATGTTAGTTACGTCGATACCTCAGGAACTTGTGGAGCAGGTCCTCAAAATACTTACTTTGGATATAATGCTGGTGGAGGAGTAAGTACAGCAATAACATGTTGTTCAACTGTTACACCTTCCCCAACACCAACAAGAACAAAAACACCTACCCCTAGTAGAACTCCTAGTATAACACCTTCAGTAACTCCAACTAGATCAGTAACACCAACTAGATCATTAACTCCAACTAGATCAGTAACACCAACTAGATCAGTAACACCAACTAGATCATTAACTCCAACAAGATCAGTAACTCCTACCCCATCAAAGGCACAATATTCAATAGATGTATTTGCTTCTATTGGCCCTATAACAATTAATTCAGGAGGAGATTCAACCGGAGGTCAAGCATGTAGTGTAATAGGAGATGGAAGTAAGGTTAAAACTATTACTTTAGTTAAATCCGTAAGTAATGGAGGAAGTAATAATTACCCACAAATAGGTGATCAATTATTTATAAGTGGAAGCCCGCTTCAAACTGGAGGATTTGTTAGTTATGTAGATGTTTCTGGTACTTGTGGAGCAGGTCCTCAAAATACTTATTTTGGATATAATGCTGGTGGAGGAGTAAGTACAGCAATAACATGTTGTTCCGGAGTTACACCAACACCAACCCCAACAAGAACAAAAACACCAACTCCTAGTAAAACTCCTTCAATAACACCAACTAGATCAGTAACACCTAGTAAAACACCAAGTGTTACACCATCAAAATCACCAGCAGCATCTTTATTTAATACTTTTGTAGGAAGAAGTTCAACTAGTACTTTTGATGCTTGTGATGATTTTAATCTTGGAGGTGAAACTATAAAAACTACAACAGATGGTACTTTAGTATCAAATAATACAGTATGTTATGAAGCAAATGGGGTAACTTTAATAACTAATGAATATTTAACAGGTAATGGTCTTAAAGTTGGTCAAACAAATGGTAGTGGAGTATGGACAGAAACGGGATTATGTGGGGGTAAATGTTTCATAGAAGGAACAATGGTTACAATGGCAGATGAAACTTTAAAACCTATAGAAGAAGTTCAAGTTGGAGATCAAGTTAAATCTAGAAATGGAATAAACGAAGTTAAAGAAGCACATATTTACTCAATAGATGGAAATATAACAATGTATTCTTTAAACAATTTAAAAGTTACTCATAATCACCCTATGTTTGTAGATGGTAAATGGTCAACACCATCAGAATTAAAATGGAATAATAAAGAAGAATTTATTGGTAAATTATATAACCTAGTTACAGATGATAGCTTTATTGTAGAAGGTGTTATAGCATCTGGAACAGCACAAGATAATTTAAATGTAGTTGTTGATGAAAATGGTATTAGTAAAGTAATATATTAAATATATATAATAAAAAATGTCTACATATAATAATTTTTTAACAAATTATATTTCAGGATCAGATATAACTGTATCTTTTTCAAGTTCTTATTCTATATATGAAACTCAATATAAATGTACAATAGGAATAGATGAATATAATTATTCAAATAATCCCTCTTTAATTTCAGGTAGTGAAGGACAACTTTATGATTTTGCAACAGGTTCGTATTTTTCTCCTTATGTTACAACTGTAGGATTATATGATGAAGCTTATAATCTATTAGCAGTTGGGAAATTAGCAAAACCTCTAGCAACTTCACGTAACACAGATACAACAATATTAGTTAATATAGATAGATAAAATTATTTGGTTTTTAATAAGATAAGTTGTATATTATCAATAAAAGTTATATTAAATGGCAAAATCCCAAGGATTAGGTGATACCATAGCAAAAATTACTAAATTTTTTAAAATAGATAAATTATTTAGGTCTATTAACGAAGATTGTGGGTGTGACAAAAGACAAGAGTATTTAAATAAATTAGTTCCTTATAAAAAAGATAAAACTATATTTGTTCAAATAGCAGCTTATAGGGATCCTGAACTTTTAAAAACTATTGAAGATTTACTTAAAAATTCCCATTCACCAGAAAATCTTAAAATTTGTATAGCTTGGCAACATTCATTAAAAGATAAATGGGATTATATTCCTTCTGAATATTTAAATAATCCCAAATTTAAAATATTAGATATTCCCTATACAAAATCAAAAGGTGTTTGTTGGGCAAGAAATCAAATTCAACAACATTATGGGGGGGAAACATATACTTTACAATTAGATTCCCATCATAGATTTATAAAAAATTGGGACAAAGAGCTAATCCAAATGTATAAATCCCTTCAATCTAAGGGACACAAAAAACCATTAATTACTTCTTATCTTCCATCATATTTTCCAAAAGAAGACCCAAAAAATAGAACCCAAGAAGTTTGGAAGATGGATTTTAATAGATTTACTCCTGAAGGTTATATATTTACTTATCCTTCTACTATTAATAATTATAAAACATTAAAATCTCCTGTTTCTGCTAGGTTTTATTCAGCACATTTTGCTTTTACTACAGGAAAGTTTTGCAATGAAGTTCAACATGATCCTAATATGTACTTTCATGGTGAAGAGCCTAGTATAGCAGCTCGTGCTTTTACTTGGGGTTATGATTTATTTCATCCCCATAAGATACTAGCATGGCATGAATACACTAGAGAAGGTAAAGTAAAACAATGGGATGACGATAAAAAATGGGATGAAAGAGATAAGGAATCCCATCTCAGATATCGTAAAATGCATGGTATGGATGGGGAAAAATGTAGTCCTTGTGTTGAAAGGGCTATGGGTAAATATTTTTTTGGTAAAGAACGTACCTTAGAAGAATATGAAAAATATATAGGTGTTAGATTTAAGGATAGAAAAGTACAAAAATATACTTTAGATTTTCAATATCCTCCTAACCCTCAATATAATTCTAATGAAGAATATGAAGAATCTCTTTTATCAAAATTTAAACATTGTATAGATATTTGGGGAGAAACCCATAAAGAAAAAGATTATGATTTTTGGGTTGTTTCCTTTGAAATGGAAGATGGTACAGTTATTGATAGACAAGATGCGGATAAAGAAGAAGTTTTAGGTTTATTAAATAGTGCTAAAAATGGAGATGGTTGGGTTAGAATTTGGAGAGAATTTAATGGCCCTAAACCAGATAAATGGATAGTATGGCCTCATTCTAAATCAAAAGGTTTTATAGATAGAATAGAACAAAACATATAATGAGAAAAATAATGTTACATCTCCCTGCTTATAGGGAACCTGAATTAATTCCAACTATTGAGGATGCTTTAGCACAAGCTAAATATCCTAAAAGAATACATTTTGGTATATGTAGACAATTTCATCCTGAAGATAAGTTTGATAATATAGATAAATATAGAAATGATCCTAGATTTAAAATATATGATATGCCCTGTGAAGAAGCTAAAGGTTTAGCTTATGCCCGAAGTATTATAAATGAACAATTATTAGAAAATGAAGATTTTGTACTTCAATTAGATTCCCATCATAGATTTACAAAACATTGGGATAAAACTTTAATAGGATGGTATGATGGTTTAAAGAAAGAAGGTAATAACCCTTTAATATGTGGTTACCAACCCTACTATAATCCTTTTAACGACCCAGAAGATAGAGTACATGAACCTTGGTTTAGTGAAGCAGCATGTTTTTATCCCCACGGTACTATATTTATTAGACCAACAGGCTTTAAAGATGATTGGACTAAATTTACTAAACCTGTTCCTGCTAGATTCCTTTCAGGACATTTTTGTTTTGGTCCTAATAAATGGGCAAAAGAAATAAAACATGATCCTGATTTGTATTTTGCGGGGGAAGAAATAAACTTAACTGTTAGAAGTTACACCCATGGGTATGATTTATTTCATCCACCTAAAGTAGTAGTTTGGCATGCTACTATGAGAGAAGAAAGAGATGGTATATTAGTATGGGACGATCAACATAAAAGAGGTAATAATATGTGGTGGAAACAACAAGATATAGGAAGATCAAAAATTAGACAATTACTTAAAGTTGAAGATAATGGGTTTAACATGAAAGGATACGATTTAGGTACAGTTAGAACATTAAGAGACTATGAAAAATACTCAGGAATCCATTTTAAGAAAAAATCTTTTCAAAAATATACAAAAGACAATTTCTTACCTCCTAACCCAGTTATAGAAGACGAACAAGAATGGGAAGATAGTTTTATGCATTCTTTTTACCATTTAGTAGATATTCACCCCCACCATTTACCTAAAAAAGATTATAATTTTATATTAATAGCTTATGATGATGAAAAAGGAGAAGGAATAGAAAGTGAGTATATTGAAGGGAATCAATTAAAAAATTTTTTAGAAAATGGAACTCCTATTCATTATGAAAAAATGTTTTTAACAGATAAACCTCCTTCAAGAGTTGTATATTGGGGACATAGTAAAAGTAGAGGATGGGTTGAAAGATTTGAAGATAAATTATAAAAATACTAAATGAATAAAATTAAAGAAATATTAAAATCATGTGATAGTTTTAAACATAATACCTATTATTGGAACCATGATGTCCTGACTCCTGAAGAAAATGATATAAGAAACTACCCAGCTCCATGGATAAGTAAAACTATAGAATTATTAAAAATCATAGGGGGTACAACTATTGTAGAAATAGGTTCTACCCGAATGGAATTAACCCAAAATTGTATTAATTATTACAATAATTCCTATAGAACTGAAAGCAAAGATGCTCCCCCATGCTGTCAGGATGGACATTCTACTTATTTTTGGGCTAGAGAAGGATTTGAAGTTTACACAGTAGATATAGATCCTCACTGTAATACTATATTAAATTCCCAATATAAACACCATATTAAAGAACCTATCCCTTCTAACCTTCATATTCATATTCCAGAAGATGGAATAAATTTTTTAAAAAACTTTAATAAAAAAATAGATTTACTTTATTTAGATGGATGGGATAAAGGAACAGAAAATTATGCTGAAAACCACCTAGAAGCATTTAAAGCTGCAGAGGATAAACTTTCTTTAAACCACATAGTATCAATAGATGATACAGATTTTGATACAGAAAGTGCGGGTAAAGATAAAATATTAACTCCTTATCTTATAGAAAAAGGTTATATTAAAATATTATGGGGTCGCCAAACTATATTTGTAAAATATGAATAATAAGATATTATTAGTCCACACGTGTATGGGTCCTACTTTTCGTAATAGGTTAATATCCAATATAACACATAATATAAATAGTTATTTGTTATATGACAATTTAATATTAACGGATAATTTAGATCAATTTAATATATTTACTTCTTACCCTAATATTAAAGTTAAAGATATAAATACAATTAGAAAAAACACCCCATGGTCTATAAAATTAGAACCAACTCCCTTAAAAACAAACAATGAAAGTGAATATGCTAATTTTATTTTAAATAATAATTTTTGCATCCCCAGTTTATTTAGATTTTCATTATTAGAAAAAAACATTAAAGATTATGATTCAATTATTTTTTTAAACTGTGATGTTATATGCACAACAGACCAAAACCAGTATAATAATATTTTAAGTTTTTTAAATAAATATGATCATGATTTTGTTATAGGAAACCACCATTTTAATTTTAATAGTTTAAAAAGTGAATTAGATATAATTTCTAAAAAATTAAATTTTCCTTATTCTAATTTTAATTTAAATAGTAATGATGGAAATTTTTTTATGTATTGTTTTAAAAATAAAAATAAAATTAAGGATTTTTTAAAATTATACAATGATATAGTTTATGAAGTTTTAAATAATAAAAATAAAAAGCTATATAAATTAGGAAAACATAGTAATTGGAAAATTCAAAGTGAAGGAATACAAGCTATAATACATACCTTATTAAATATAAAAGTATACCCTAATAATGTTATTCTTAAAAAATCATTTAAAATTAATACTTATCCCGAAGACAGATTTTGGAATTGGCCAACAGTTTTTAAAACTAATAATATAAGTAAAAAATATTTTATAGAAGAAAATAAAGAATTATTAAAACAATTTTATAAACAAAAAAACCAACAATGGTTGTATAACTAAAAATAAAGTAATGAATAAAGTAATATTAACCTTAACTACAATACCTACTAGATTAAATAGTGATGAAAATTTTGAAGAAGGAATAAAAAGTAATTTATATTCACTAATTAATCAATCTTATGAAAATTATGAAATACATTTAAATATTCCTTCTAAACTTAAACTTACAGGAGAAAAATATATTATCCCTGAATGGGTTACAAAATTATCTAATGATAACCCTAAATTTAAAATATTTAAAGATTTAGAAGATTTAGGACCTTCAACTAAATTGATTCCTACAATACAACGTTTATCTAACCCCGAAGATATTATTATTGTTGTTGATGATGATTTAGTATATCATAAAGACTTGGTTAAAGAACAAATTTTAAACCAATCTATTTATCCCGAATCTGTTGTAGGTTATGATGGGTTACGTTCTAAAAGTAATTATTTTAAAGATATTAGAGATTATTATTACACTTCTAATAGCAAAAATGATAAGGTAGATATTTTACAACATTACAAATCAGTTTCATATAAAAGGAGATATTTTGAAGATGATTTTTTAAGTTTTACTAAAGAAAACTTTACATGGGAAGATGATTTATTATTAGCTGCTTATTTTTCTTATAAAAAAAGAGATAGATTAACAACTTTTCACAAATCCGATCCCGTATTTAATTCATTAAAAGAATGGCAAGAAAGAGGAGGTGTTACTACTTTCCCTGTACTTAGGCATACTAACCATGAACAATTAGAAGGCTGTAATGTATTTAGATCAGATGAAAATGCTGCAAAAACTCATATTACAGACTCAAATTTAAATTTATATAAATACATTGATAATGGCTACTAATTATACACTAGTTTCAGGATTATGGAATATAAATAGAACAGGAAGAGATTTTAAATCTCATTATCTTCCTAGGTTTATAGAATTTTTGCAAATTAAATCTAATATGATATTATTTCTTCCTAAAGAATTAGAAGAAATAGTATGGGAACATAGATCTCAAGAAAATACTTTTGTAAAAATATTAGAACTAGAAGATATTAAAAGTAACTATTATGCCCCCCATTGGGACAAAACTCAAGAAATAAGAAATAGTTCTGAATGGTTAGATCAAACAGGTGAAGGGGGTTGGTTAAAAACTAGTCCTCAAGCTACTTTAGAATATTATAACCCTATAGTTCAATCTAAAATGTTTTTATTACATGATGCTTCTATTTTTAATAACTTTAATACCGAATATTTCTATTGGGTAGATGCAGGTTTAACTAATACTGTTCCTTTTACCCATTTAGGAGAAAATAAATGTTTAGATAATATTATTAAACATACAGATCCTTTTTTATTTTTAAGTTATCCTTATAAAACTTTAGATGAAATTCATGGTTTTAAATACGACGCCATGAAACAATTTGCTGGGGGAGAAGTTGAATATGTTTGTAGAGGAGGGTTATTTGGGGGTCATAAAGAAACAATTCATGAAGCTAATGGAACTTATTATTCTTTATTGTCTGAAAGCCTAGGAGCAAATTATATGGGAACTGAAGAAAGTATATTTGCTATAATGGCTGTAAAAGAACCCCATATATATAAAAGATTTATGTTAGATGATAATGGCCTAGTAGTAAAGTTTACAGAGGCCCTTATTAAGGATAATGTTAAATTAGAAAATATACCTAAGGAGCTACAAAAAATCTCTACTGTAGTTCCCCAACATAAATTAGATAAGATTAAAACTAACTTATACATACTTACCTTTAACTTTCCTGAACAACTTATCCATACTATTAACTCTATGAAAAAAGTACCTGAGTGGTTAGAAAAGCCCCATTTAGTACTTTTAGATAATTCTACAAATGAAACAGCTAAAATTAAAAACCAAGAAATAGCAAAAAAATATAATTTTGAATATGTTAGTTTAGAAGGAAATAAAGGAATTTGTGGTGGTAGACAAGCAGCAGCAGAACATTTTGATAAAACAGATTCAGACTATTATTTCTTTTTTGAAGATGATATGACATCTAATCCTCTAGAAGAAAAAGGGAAATTTTGCAGAAATGGTTTAAGAAAATATATACCAAATTTATATCAAATTTTACATAAAATTATGCTAAAAGAAAATTTTGATTATCTTAAAATGTCTTTTACTGAGGTATATTGGGATAATAATGTTCAAACTAGCTGGTATAATGTCCCACAAGATATAAGAACTAAGTTTTGGCCCGAATATGATAAACTTCCTATAAGTGGAATTGATCCTAATGCCCCTAAAACAAAATTTAATGTTATTAATAATTTAGAGGGGGTTGCTTATGTAGATGGAGAAGTAACTTACACAAATTGGCCTATGATTATGTCTAAAAAAGGCAATAAAAAAGTATTTATAGATACTAAATGGGCTCATCCTTATGAACAAACTTGGATGTCATATGTATTTCAAGAACAAAAGAAAGGTAATATAAAAGCTGCGGTTTTATTAGCATCTCCTATATGGCATGACAGGATAAAATATTATAGTCCTGAGGAACGAAGAGAAAATTAATATTTATATTAAATCAAACATCATGAGTTGGACCTATAAAACACATAAAATAGGGGATATTACTCAATTTCCAGAAAATACATTCGGTTTTGTTTATATCGTTACCCATAAACCTTCTAAAAAGGCATACATTGGAAAAAAAGTTTTATTTCATAATAAGAAACAAAAAATTGGAAAGAGAGAATTAGAAAAACTACAGGGAGTAGTTGGTCGTCGCCCTTCATATAGATTAATAGTTAAAGAATCTGATTGGATGAATTATTATGGTTCCCAAAAAGATATTAAACAATTATTACTTGAGGGTAAAAAAGATGAATTTGAACGTACTATTTTAAAAATGTGCCCAAATAAAAAATCATTAACTTATTTTGAAATTAAATACCAAATGATATATCAGGTATTAGAAAAACCAGATGAGTTTTTTAATGATAATATTTTAGGCAAATTTTTCACTAGAGATTTAGAAGACATTAAATTTGAAGATTTCGTGTCAGATAAAATATAGTTTCGTATATTATACCATATGGTAAATCAGTTATTGGTTACATTAGTGAACTCTGTGTTGGGTTCGGGCAAATCAACTGCTCGAAATAATTATGCCTATCATTGTCCCTTTTGCCATCACCACAAACCCAAATTAGAAGTTAACTTAACAGAAAATCGTGAGGGAAAAAACCCTTGGCATTGTTGGGCGTGTGATGTTAGGGGTACTACTATATATAGTTTATTTAAACAAATAAAAGTAGATTCAAATAAATATGGTGAACTTAAATCTTTAGTAAAAACTTCAAAGTCAATTAAAGAAACTCAAGTTGTTAGTAGTGTGTCATTACCTAATGAGTTTATTAGCCTATCTACCGGTGATTTAAACGATATCTCTGCTAGACACGCGAGAGCGTACTTAAAAAGTAGAAATATAAGTAAATACGATATAATAAAGTATAATATAGGTTATTGTAAGAGTGGGTTATATAATAATATGATCATAATTCCAACATATAATAAAGAAGGCCAACTAAACTACTTTACAGCCCGTTCATTTGAAAAAGAACCATACATAAAATATAGAAATCCTTCGGCAAGTAGAGATATAATTCCTAACGAACATTTAATTAACTGGAATATCCCTATAGTTTTATGTGAAGGTTTATTTGATGCTATTGCCATAAAAAGAAATGCAATACCTTTATTAGGAAAAAACATACAAAGTAGCTTAATGAAAAAAATAGTTACTTCTTTAGTAGATAAAATTTATATTGCGTTAGATAGGGATGCAATTAAACAAGCTTTAAAATTCTGTGAAAAACTAATGGCAGAAGGTAAAGAAGTCTATCTTGTAGATTTACAAGATAAGGATCCAAGTGAAATGGGTTTTAAAAATTTCACAAAACTTATACAAAAAACGGTTCCACTTACCTATTATAATTTAATGGAGCAGAAACTAGCTATATGATCAAAAAATCATACAATAGAATATTAGAAATTTCAGATGACCATAAACAAATAACCTTACCCGATTCAAGGTATTATAGAAGAAATGGTGAATATTATCCTTCTATTACATATGTTTTAAATTCTTATCCTAAGGGCAAACATTTTCAAGAATGGCTTAAAAAAGTAGGATATAGTGCAGATTGGATTGTTAAAAAGGCAGCTGAAGAAGGTACTAAAGTACATGAAATGATAGAAAAATATTTTGAAGGTAAAGAATTAACTTACCTTAATTCTGAAGGGTACCCTAAAATGGATCCTAAAATATGGCAAATGTTTTTGCGTTTTGTTGATTTTTGGGAAACTTATAAACCAACATTAATTGAAACTGAGGTACATTTATTTAGTGAAGAACTTAAAGTAGCCGGTACTTGTGATTGTATATGTGAAATTGATGGAGAATTATGGGTTATTGATTTTAAAACATCAAACCATTTACAAACTACTTATGATTTACAAGGGGCAGCTTATGCTCAATGTTATAAAGAATGCTATGGTAAGGAAGCAGCACGTATAGGTGTATTATGGTTAAAATCTAAATCTAGAGGACCAGATAAAGCAGGTAAACGTTTAAAAGGTAAAAATTGGGAAGTATATGAATCCCCAAGATCTCAGGAAGAAAACATTGATATCTACAAATCAGTAAAACGTTTATTTGATCTTGAAAACCCAAAACATAAACCATCTACAGCATCTTTTAAAACTATTGTAAAGAGAACCGTGTAAAAATTTGGTTACCTGAAATATTTTCATTATATTTATACGTTATTTAATTAAGGTTATATTTATAATAAACTATTTTTTATGATTAAGCTATACAATTTACTGATGGAAGATAAGTACAACCCTAAAGCAATTATCTTAGCAGGAGCACCTGGAGCAGGTAAGGGGTATATTTTAAGAGGTTTAAATTTAGATGGAATAAAAACAATGAATGTAGATGATAAATACATTTCTAATTTAAAACAATCTAATGTATCTTTAGATTTAAAAAGAGCAACCCCTGATGAAAGAAGTAAAGGAGCTCAAGCTATGGCCTCAGCTGTTAAAGATTTTAAAATAGATGTTAAAGATACAATTGAAGGTAAAGAATCATTTATATTAGATGGAACTGCAGCTTCAATTAACAAAACATCTCAATTAAAACAAGAATTAGAAGAAGCAGGATATGATGTGTTTATGTTATATGTTTATACTGATTTAGAACGTTCTTTATCCCAAAACCAAGACCGATTTGAAAAATCAGGAGGTGAAGATAGAAGCTTAGCACCTGCAATTGTAATGCGTAGTTGGTTAGATGTAACTAAAAATTATTCTCCGTATAAGGATTTATTTGGTAATAATTTTATTTCTGTTGCTAATACATTAGAAGATGAAAAATTAAAAGATGTAGAGGATGTAATTAAAAAATATCTTGATCCTTTCAAACCAACAGGAACTAAACCAAAAACACCAAAACAAATAGAAAGAAGTAAAAAACAAAAAGCAGAAATGAATTCTCAAATTCAATCATTATTAAATGATGATGGGGCTAAAGAAATTATTGATGGTTCTGTATCTAAGGAAGAAGCACAAGCAAAAATAAAACAATTTTTAAATTCATGAGTTTAACTAATGAGTTAATAAAAGGTTTATTATCTGAAGAAGAAAATAAACAAATAACTGCTGTATACGCTGGGGGGTTTAAACCACCTACTGGGGGGCATTTTGAAGTTGTAGAACAAGCACTTAAACAAAATCCTGAAATAGATGAATTTATTATTTTTATAGGTAATAAAGAAAGAAATGGAATATCACAAGAAGAATCTTTATTAATATGGGAAATATATAATAATTATCTTCCCTTTAAAGTTAAAATAGAACCTACTTCAAAACCACCAATTAAAGCAGTATATAATTTTGCTTCAGACCACCCAACAAGAGAAGTATTATGGGTTATAGGTGCTAGAGAGGGCAATGAAGAAGATTTTAAAGATATTACTTCAAGAACAAAATCAATATCTAAATACCCTAATTTAGAACTTCGTACTATAATAACCTCAGGTGGTGTATCTGGTACCGCAGCTCGTAATGCATCTAAAATATCTTTAGATAAATTTAAAAAGTTTGTACCTGATGTTTTATCAGATAAAGAAACAGAAGAAGTATATAATATAGTAGCTGATAAAATTTCAGAAAATAAACCACAAGATGGTAAAGCCGCTCCTTATGGTTCAGGATATGATGAAATAGATGAAAAAAAAGATCCTAAAAAAGGTACAGGTAAAAAACCTAAAGGATCTAAACGTAGATTATACACAGATGAAGATCCAAAAGATACCATAGGTATTAAATTTTCTACTAGACAAGATATAGTAGATACCTTAAATAAAAAATCATTTAAGGCTAAATCACATGCTAGACAATCTCAGATCATAAATTTAATACATCAAAGAGTAAGAGCAGCATATGGTAGATCTAAAAAGGCAGATGTTAAAAAACGTTTAAAAACAGGTTTAGATTATATTACTAAAAAGAAGGAAGCATCTAAGAAAAAAACTCAACGTTTAAAAAAATTAAAAGAAAATGCATCTTATAGTCAATATATTGATATCCAGGATAAAATAGATCAATTAACTCAACATATGATTAATAAAGGTATGAACATCAAACCTTTACCTTCACTTGAGTTTGTAGATAGTGATTCAGAAAATGCTAAAGATTTTTTTGGTAAAACAGCCTATTATGACCCAAATAGACAACATATTGTTTTATATACTGAAGGTAGGCACCCTAAAGATATAGTACGTTCGTATGCACATGAAATGATACATCATATCCAATATTTAGAAAATAGATTAGGTGACATATCAGGTACAGATACAACAAGTTCAGATCATTTAACTAAATTAGAAAAAGAAGCTAATTTAAGAGGTACAATGACGTTTAGAAATTGGACGGATAGTATATTAAATGAAGCAATTGTAGGTGAAAAAATCGAATGTGATAATTGTGGTTGGAGTTGGAATATAGTAGATGGTGGTGATGATTTATTTATATGTCACAAATGTGGGCATGATAATGAACCAATAAATGAGAAAAAAAATAAAGACCCATTTGGTTTAAATGCCTATGCACGCGAACTAGCTCTTTTAAGAGAAGAAGAAGGTAATTATAAAATTTATTTAGACATGGATGGTGTTATAGCAGACTTTAACACCAGATTTAAAGATCTATCAGGTATAGAACCTAGGGAATTTGAAAGCAAATATGGTAGAAAAGCATTTTGGGATTTCATTGATGAAGAAAATAAAATTAAATTTTGGGTAGGAATTCCACCAATGCCTGGTGCAAGTGAATTAGTTTCATATATATCTAAACACGATTATGAAATATTAACTGCTCCTTCAATTAAAGATCAATCTAGATTAGGGAAAAATTTATGGGTAAGAAATCATGTTGGAGATATATTCCCTTCTAAGCCTAAAGTAACATTTAAATTTTCAAAAGAAAAACATAAAGTTAAGCAAAACTTATCCCAATTTGATATACTTATAGACGACCGACAATCTATTATAGATAATTGGAATAACGCAGGAGGTTTTGGTATATTATACCAATCAACACCCCAAGCTATTGCTGATTTAAAAAAATTAGGTTTATGAGTCAAGACAACATTTTAAAAAAAGAATTTCAAAAACAAGATGTAGAAAGATTAAGAAATCTTGTTCAAGGAAAATATGGTGAAAAAACACGTTCTAGTGTTGGTTTTTCTAAAAAAAGTGAATTTCACAAAGAAGGCGATATTTGGGAATCTGATGGAAGAACATGGACTATAAAAAATGGAATTAAACAAAACATTACTAAATTAGATAAAGCAAAAAAAGCATATTCTATGCCTTTACTTTGTCCTAGTTGTAAAAATGTAATGAAAAAACGTATAGATAAACAGTTTTATAATATACATAAAACTTGTTTTGATTGTGTAGTAGATTTTGAAGCAGAATTAAAAAAACAAGGAAAGTGGGAAAAATATCAAAAAGATATTAAAAACAATGAACTTGATAATAAAATAATAGAATTTAAAGCTTGGGTAAAAGATAAAATGTCTGAGTCTAACAATTCATTTATTTCAGAGGCAGGGGATGTTGAAAAATGGGATGGAAATATTAATAAAGATTTAGTAGATAAAAATATTAAGGAAGTTGTTGAATATTTAGAGGGTTTAAAAACTTAAAACATGTTTGAATTGGAATTGGCAATATTATTAGCAGTACTTACTGCACTTATAGGTCCTATATTAGTAGCTAGGTACAAATTTTATTTAGAATCAAAGAAAAAAAAAGAAGACCCTCTATTGTCTTCAATTAAGTCTAATATGTTAATAGATGAACAATTAGAGGATATAAAAAGTGAACTTAAAAGCTGTAGAGTATGGGTTTCTCAGTTCCATAATGGGGGTAATTTTTACCCCACAGGACAATCAATACAAAAGTTTTCTATTTTTTATGAACATGTTAAACCTGGGGCTAAAAGCATAGGGGATATATATACAAATATTCCTGTATCTTTATTTACAAAACCCTTTATGTATATGTACGAAAATAAAGAAATACTAGTACCAAACTATAATAAAGGAGATAAGTTTGGTTTATCTACTTTTGCAGAGGGTACAGGAGTTAAATCTTCTTATATGTTTGCTTTATTTTCTTTAAAAGAAGAATTTATAGGTACTTTAGGAATAGAATATTGTTCTAGGGCAAAAACTTTAAATGAAAGCCAATTAGAATATACACGTGATAAATCTATTACAATAGGAGCCTTATTAAGTACATATTTATATAAGGATATTAAACATAAATAATATGGATAATTTTAATACACATGAATGGAATAAAAATCGTTATTTAACTAGAATAAATGAAAACAAAGAATTCTTAGAGGATTTAGCTGATAGATTATCTAGTAAATTTGATAATTTAGATTTTAATGTTAGATTTGGAGAAAGAATAGATGTAAAAGGTTCTCAACAGGATTTAGGAAACTTTGGAGATAAATATGATGGTCAGCAATATCAAGGGTATGAAGTATTTCATACAGATGATGATGATAGAGGGGAAATAGTAAGAATAATTAAATCTGAAAAATAAAATATGAAAAAAATTATATTTTTACTTGCATTATTTTTAGTAACTAGCTGTGCTAACTTTAAAGTAGCTACGCTTAATCACTCCCCTATAGTTACCCAGGAAGGTATCTTAGTAGATGTGATCGATAGTGAATCATCACTATACAGAAAGTTCAGTAGAGATAGTAAGTTTAGATGGAATTACTCTCAGTTTGCTAAACAGCAAGACTTACGTTGGTATTATTCTTTTTACAATAGAAACTTTTTATGGAAGTATAATAGAAATGTTACTCCATGGGACTTATATGTAAACAGATATGACTTTTGGTTTGACTGGAACTTTAATTTTAATTTTGGTACATTCAATCATTGGGATCCATATAGATTCAGACAATGGGGATGGAATAGCTACGATCCATACTATAGTAACTATCACTTATGGAATAGACCTTCTATGGCTCATATGAATAGATACAGACAAAGTAATCAAATAGATATTAAAGATAGAGAAATTAAAAATAGAGTTAGATCTAGAGCTATCGTTAATAGTAACAATAACGTTAGAATATATAACAGACCTGAAATAACAGAAGACAAACTTAGACGATCTGTAAACATACTCAAAGGCGAAAATAAAAATATAATAATAAGAGAATATAATAATCCAAATAATATTTCTAATAATAATAGAATTAGAAATTATAATAGAGTTGAAAATGGGAATAGTAATAATGTAAGAAATTATGGTAGACCTGAAAATTCAAATAATAATTTTACTAAAAATCCACCTCCCCCTAGAAATTATTCATCACCACCTTCTAGAAGTAGTAACATAGGAAGAAGTAGTAATGTAAAAATTAACATTAATAGAAAAGATTAATATTTATAAATAAAAATATATTTACAATGAGCGATTTTAATTACAAAAAGTATTTAAAAAATAATCCTTTACTTCAAAAAGAAGCTGAAGAGACTAAATTAATTACTGAAGAAAAAACAACAACAGAAGAAAGTGACATTAAAGAAGTAAATGAAAGTGTTTCTGTATTAGCAGGTATTGGTGCTTTATTAGGTTCAACTGCTGGGTTAGCTAAACTTTTAGATTACATGCAGAAAAATTATCCAGATCAAGTGGATAAATTTGTAAAAATGGTAGATAAGGGCAATAAAGCTTCTTATAGCAGATTAGGAGAAAATGAAGCAGAAATCCAAACAGAAATGGCTAGTTCTAATTTAGAATTAAAATCATTAGCTAAAAAATTATTTTCAGGATTTAAAAATATGGGTGCTGATGTAGAATTATCTACAGATAAAGTAACATTAGATAAAGCACCTAGTGGTGATTTAGATGAAAAAAATGTTTGGATATCTGTAAATGATGATGGTATTTCAGTAAGTCTTGTTGGTGATAAAGCAATTAGCTTTAATGACAAAATACAAAAAGATTTTTCTGATTTTGAATTTATAGAAAGACAAGATTCTAAATCTTGGAATGATCAAGATGTAAAAAATCTTACAATTTTACCTGGTAAAGATATGTCTGAAGGATACGGAAAAAAGTACGAAGAAGATGATATCAAGAAAGAAGAGATGTCTTCTAAAATGAAAAAATCTGAACTTAAAGCCAAAATTAAAGAAGATATTATTTCTTTACTTCAAGAAGATGAAATTGAATATGAAACTCCTTTAGAAGAAGAAGAAGAAGTAGAAATTGATATTGAGGATAAAGTAGAAGTTGAAGAACCAGAATTAGATGCTTCTGTAGCACAAACTGGCCTTTCAGACGATGAAAAAGAAATTCAAGATGCTTTAAAACTTGCTTACGATAACGCACAAGCAATTGGAGATGAAAAATTAGCTGACCAAATTGGTAATTCAATTACTTTCTTTACTAGAACTCACGTTGTAGAGAGATAAAATGCTAAATGAACGCAAACTTACTGAAAACGAACTAGAGCAAAGAAAAATTGCTCTTAAAGGTTTGCTAAAAAACAAACGTGCTTTAGTTAAAAAGTATGGTAAGGAAGCTGAAAAGGTTATGTATGGTATAGCGACTAAACAAGCTAAAAAAAAAGTTGAAAAAATGAATCTAGAAAATCTAAAATCAATGATCCAAGATTCTCTTTCTAAATCAATAGAAGAGCAATCACCCTTTGTATTAGCAGCGGATGCAGCTAAGGATGCAGGTAAAAAAGAATTTGAATTCCCTAAAGGAAGTGGAAAAATGCACCCTGTAACCATTAAACAAGATATAGACGAAGAAATGGATCCGACTGACCATGTTAAAGAAAAAGATGGCAAATTTTGTGTATATAATGCTGATGGTAGTATTGCAAAAGAATTTGATAATAAAAAAGATGCTGATGAGTACGCAATTGCTAACCATAAAAAATTAATGGCTAAAGAAAACATTGAAGAAGATTTAGATGTAGGACATCAAGATAATGAACCCCATATGCTTAAAAAAGACTTATATAGAATAGCTAAATATGCTTCTGAACTATATAAAATGGTAGATAAATACGATCAGGGTGGAGAAGTTGATTTTCCACATTGGTGGCAATCTAAAGTTATTAAAGCTAAAGATATGATGATTTCTGCTAAACATTATTTAGATGGTGAAGAAAAAATAGATCAAATTGATTCTATGTTAGATGAAGATAACATTAAAGAAAATTATTCGAAAGAAAAGTTATTAGCATACTTAGGACAAGCAGATGATGCTATGATTAGAACTCATGATGATAAGTATTTAATTATTTATAATCCTAAAAGTGGTAACCAGGATAATTATGATATGTGGGGTGATTATTCGGTATTTGCAGTAGATCAAGATGGAGAAGAACATGAAGTATTATATTCGGATATTGATGATTTTCAATTAGAAGGTCTAAAAGAAGAAAAAATAGAAATAGATGCTGATACAGAATTTGTTTTACCTTTAAAACATTTAATTCAAAAACACGTTAAAGAAATTTTAACAAAAAAATCATCAATAAAAAAACATATTGAAGATTTCAAAGATTCAGATGCACCACAATTTAAAGGTAAATCCCAAGAAAAAAGACGCAAAATGGCTGTTGCATCCTATTTATCTAAAAAATAAAATAATACATGACATCTTCTGAATTAAAAGAAAAAATAAAAATACTTGCTAAAAAAGTATATAAAGAAAGATCTAAAGAAGATGATGCAGCTATCGCCTATGATGAATTGACAAAATTCCCTGAACTAAAATCAGTTATTGTTGATTTACTTACTTCTGATTTTGATAAGTTTTTAGAATCTATAGATTGGGTTGCTCCTCGTCCTTCAACTTTTCGTATAAACTTATTAAATGGTGAAAACTTTTTATTAATTTATCATAAAAGAAGTTGGGTAGCTAAAATCCAAGGTAAAAAATATTACCTATTAAATTTAGATGAAGAAGAAAGAGCAGTAGAATCTGTAGCTCGTATTTTATCTTATGGGGGTAAAATGGCAACCGGTGTAGGAGCAGATGTTGAAGGGGCAGAAGATATAGAAATTAAAGATGAAGTTGAAACAGAAGAAATATAATGAAGATATTCGATAAATTTTTTACAAAATTTGCTTATAAATTTAATAAAG
>Ga0181410_1000403_pt1 | contig 19464 bp, 37 predicted proteins | sample 33SPOviralmetaG_FD_130112 | JGI IMG/M metagenome (GOLD analysis project Ga0181410, IMG submission 130112) | Marine viral communities from the oligotrophic San Pedro Time Series (SPOT) site, San Pedro Channel, CA, USA - 33 SPOT_SRF_2012-06-20 | ecosystem: Environmental > Aquatic > Marine > Strait...
CTGCAGTTGTAGATGTAATATTGCCAAAGTTTGCTACATCACCAACAGTGACTGCACTGGTTGGGATTGCATCTGCCTGTGTATAAGACTGAGAGAAACTAAAAGCACTACCAGGATTATCTTGAGTAGCAGCAATTGTGCCTGGGGCATAAATTCCACTGGTAATTGCACCAGTAGAAATTGTATTAACTGTTGTTCCGTCAGTAGTATCTACACCGCTACCTGAAATTGAGAAGTTACTACCAAGTCTTGTGACATTAGTAGCAGCAGCATCAACGGTTAACTGAACACTAGAAGATAACTTATGAGTAAGGGCACCTGCATTCGCTGCTGGTGCTGTCATCAGTAACATTATGAAGGGTAAAAACCTTTTCATATGATTTACCAAAGCGGTATGTATATTTATTTAGCATAAGGTTTTTTTGAAATGCTAAAACTGTATCATGGTAGACAATTACTCTACTAATGTTCCGTGTGATCTACGAATTTTTCTTAGTGCTTCAAGATCCATATTCTTAGTGCCACCATCATATGGGTGAGCATATCCTTCTGCAATCATTTGCTCGTTGACTGACAGTTCAGCATCTCCGATGTAAAGCCATCCAAGGAGTCTGCCGTATTTGCCCACTCCACCAACAAGCTCAGTTCTGATAACAAGATCTTCTTCTCCAGCAATTGCTGAGTTAAGATGCTCTTTAATCCAATTTGTTGCGTCAATTCCAAGTGCTTTCTCCTCTAAATTTCTCGTTCTTTTCTCTGGCGTATCAACGCCTGCAACTCTAACTCTTTCTTTCTTGTATAAGTCAAACCCAAGATCAATGGTGACATCAATAGTATCGCCGTCAACAACACGATTAACCTTTATCACTCGGAAGTTGTAGCAGCTCTTCCTGCTGGGGGGTGTCATTGCTCCCATTTTCTAACTCTGCAAATGCTTGTCGTAATATGTATACAACGACAAACAATGCTCCTGCAACAGCAAGTATCACACAAATAATTACAGACCACACAGGGTCGTTAGCATTATCTAGAGGTCTTAATAATAAATTCATCTCATACTATCTGCACTGGGAACTAGTTGATAAGCCATCTTATCTCTTAACATATTAATACGGTCTTCATTATACTGTTTGAAGTTTCCTCGTTTCTCAACTTTCTTATAGTAGTGTAATGCGTTGAGGATAATTGCATAATCCTCCATATCTAATTCAAAATTCATGGGTTCCTCGGATCAATTCCTAAATCTTTTAAATATTCTATCCACCAATCTTGATCTTTTACATATCTCCAATTGGGAACAGGTTTTCCTTGCTCCACAACATAGTATTGGTGGAGTGCATTATCTATAGTCTGTGCGATCTGTAAATTCCTCTTCCTCTTCATCAACGTCCGCATATGGATTGTCCACGAAGGGTCCTCGTTTTCGTAGAGGTTCTTTTCCGACATAAGAGTTTTCTGAATTAACTGCAGATACCCACACCGCAAGTTTCATTACTATAAAAATGATAACCAGTGGGGTGAAGCAACCGATTAAAATTACTGGATTCATGATTCATTAAATTGATAGTCTAAAATCATTCGGTAAAGAGAATTTCTCATATACCATAAATGTTCTTGTTCTTCTGCTGGACGAGCAGGTGATCCTTCCCACATTTCTAGTCTTTTTATTACACAGTGATGTAATAGACGTATATCTTCTATTCTTAAATTGACGGTGTAATCGGCTTCCATGCTTATTTTTTATGGAAAGGTTCCCAGTGCTGCCAACTGTATTTATGAACTGCCCACATACCAATAATGGGGACGAAGACCAGGCACCATGCCAGTAGTCCACATCCCCAAGGGTTGTTTAATACAGTTCCACAAAATCTAGCAAACTGTAGCATCATTGCACGTCTTCCCAATCTTTTTGAAATTGATCTAATCCTTCACGGGTAAGTACATGATCGTACATCGCCCAAAATACTTTAGGTGGCATTGTAATAACGCTGGCACCATAAGCAAAACACCGTGATACATGATGAACATCTCTCAATGACGCTGCAAGAATTTGAGTTCTTACACCTTGAGAACAATAAGTTCCACTGATAGCACGAACAAGTTCTACACCACTGAATGAGTTATCATTGCAGCGACCTACGAAAGGTGAGATATAAGTAGCACCTGACTTTGCTGCCATGATTGCTTGTGCCACAGAGAACACAAGAGTCACATTGGTTTTAACACCAAGAACAGAGGGTGCTTTACATGCAATCAAACCTTCTACAGTACATGGTAGTTTGATAGTGATTGCTTTATTGGCTAACTGAATAAACTGTTGAGCTTGTTCAATCATTTCTTCAGCGGTCTCGGCAACTACCTCACAGGACACACTTTCAAATTGAGGATAGTCGGCAATTAATTCCTTAGCAACGTCAATAAGAGTTCTACCACTTCGTTTAATTAATGTGGGATTAGTTGTAACACCATCAACTAATCCAGTGCGTGTTGCTTTTTTAATTTCGTTCAGATCAGCTGTGTCTAGAAAAATTTTCATGTGATAATTACTTGTGTGATATTTAGATTATGTGAGTAGGTGCTTGATATGCATAGTTTAAACTTAATGATATACTTATTACTATGCTGGAAAATAAAATTAAACTAAGAAAGATAATGTGATTCATTTTAACCTGCTAAATGATCCCATGGATCATCATTGTGTAAACAAGATCTTGGGTGAATCCAGTCATTATATGATAATCCTTGAATTTTGATACGCAATTTTATATTTTCTAATTTCAATTTAAGGTTTTCCTCCTTTAATTTTTTAATTTGTTTCTTGAGGTTCATTTCTTTTTTTCCATAAGTCTAAGAAGTAACGATCTACCTTATACAAATCACCTTGAGGTGGTTGTTCTTCAATTTGAGACCACTCATTACAGAATGCTCTCATTCCTGGTGTTATACCATGAGGTAAAAACATTCTACCGAACGATGACATTGCAAAAGCAAATCTCATTCTAATGCGCTGTTCCATTTCCTGAGTAGGCGTCGGTTTCATAATAGTTATTCTCACCTTTTCTGTTCCCGAAATATATGGTGGCACATATAAAGGGTAGTGATCCGAAAAGTAGGACATGTGCTAAGGTCATTGTATTTTACCAGTTTCTATAAATCCAACCATAATCTTGAGGATACATTACATAATCATTTTTGATGCTGGAAGGTCTAATACCAGTTGAGATAGCATCAAAGATTGTGCGGCATGTATCAACTGCATACTTCCCACCAGTAACCACGAGACTGTAGCCATGCTCCAGACCAGAAATACCACCAACAATGCCAGCATCAATGTACTGTACACCTAATTTCAGTAAGTATTCCGACCATGCCATATTATCTTTAGTATCGCAATTAGAGCAATTGATAATGATATCACCTTCGCTACAAAACTTTAGTAACTCATCCATCACTTCACTGATTGATTCTTTAGGGATAGCAAGTTGAAAGATACCAGGAACTAAACCAGCACTAGTATATTTTTTGCCGTCAGTTTTAACTGCGCGAACAAGATACTTTAATGAAGTTGCACATCCACTGATATAACCTGCTTCATACTGTTCAGATGCTTTCTCGTAGTTATTTCTATAACCCCAAACTTCATGTCCTCCTTTAATCATACGGCGAGACATTGCCTCACCCGCACGACCCAATCCAATCATTCCAACTTTCATTTTAATCTTCCTTTATTTTTTACCGACCATGTTATCTCCATGGTAATTACCATTAGTGTAATAAATGCAAATACAAATAGTCCGCTCATCATAGTGTTATCTTTAACCAAGGTAATAGTGGGGGAATTATTCCAATGAGTCTAAGAAGACCCTCAGCAAAAAGTGCGAGAACAACCCAACCAACACACATAGAGATAATTCCAGCATTACGATTATGTTTTCGTATGGCATCATCAATCATCTCCTGGCATTCTTTTTTTGTTATGTAATCCTTACTCAACATGTACAATGCCAGTCATACCTGCTCCCTGATGAGGACCGCAGAAGAAATTATAATCTCCTACGTCAGCAAATACAACGTCTTGTGATTCTCCTGGAGCAAACAATAGTGCTTCTCTAGAAAGATCAGGACGTGCCTCAACAATAATATTATGAGGAGGTAATGATTCATTGATAAAATGAACCGTATCACCTGCAGAGATTGTGATCTCATTCGGTGAGAATGCTAGGTTGCCATTAGCACCCATTGATACATCTACTGCCCATGTAGGAGCAGCAAAAAATAGGGCAATAAAAAATGTAATTAAGACTTTCACAAACTTGTGTGCAACTACATTATCTAGGTATTTAATTTTGTGTGAATATTGTTTTTGTTTGGACTTACACACTCAATCACTAGTGATTGAACAGTATCCTTGTTCGCATAATCTTTCTAATTTTTCTACAAGTTCAGTATACTCGTCCCACATATATTCAGAACCAGTTTTTTCTTTGTACATGTTGCAAGCAGTAATCAGACGTGCCACGTCTACTTCGTTTAATCTCATGGTAAGACCTTAGTGCCTCTGTATTATAGGTATTTATTTTAGGGTTGACAACTCTCTATATACATGGTATGTTGGTATGAACACTGATGAGAAATCTTATGTATTCCGTGTTGTTAGCAGCAACAGCAGTAGCTGCAACACCATTCCTACTGCCCAATAGCAAGATTGTGGGCACAGGACTTCGTGATAATATTACACCTATTGAAGTAGTGTCATTTCCATCCTGGAAGTGTCCATCATGTTCCCCTGAAGAACAGTATGTCCTTGAAGAACTCCAAGAAAACACTAGAATCAAGGACAAGAATGCCCTTGCTACAATCATGGGGAACATCAAACAAGAATCTAATTTTACTCCCGACATTTGTGAGGGTGGTGCTAGAGTGTCTTATAGTGAGTGTCGTAGTGGCGGTTATGGTCTCATCCAGTGGACATCAATAGGACGTTATGATAACCTTGGTAGGTTCTGTGATAAATTTGGTTGTGATCCCAGTACACTTAAGGGTCAAACTCGTTACATGATTAATGAATCTACCTTCCAACGCTATCTTCCTGAGTTTGAGGGTAGTGGACGAACTGTGAGTCAGTATATGGTTCCTGCATACTACTGGTTAGGGTGGGGTATTAAAGGTAACCGTGAACTATATGCATTTGACTACACAAAAAAAATGGTGTTGGCATGAGCGAAGATTGGCGCTATAGTGAGGACAGGTTGAAACTCAGGCAGGAAGTTCTGAGTATCCTCCTTGAAAAGTATGGTGGTGAACTTGACACCACCCGAAAATCCAAATACACCTGTGAGTCCATATACGCCTGTGCTCATGATTGGGTGTCACAAGGGCATAAAATTTCTTCAGGTATAGTTAAGTATTACGAAGCATATTATGGAAACTTATAATGTCGTAAAAAAACTTCCAGTATTTACAACCATTATAGATGATCATCAGTCATTAAACGAAAAACTTATCCGTATCATTGATGATCATCAGAAATTAAATCCAAAAGGTTTGAAGCAAGGAACTAATGTTGATGCATGGAGAACAGAATTTTATACCAGGAAAGATACAAAAGATTTTAATTTTTTGATTGAAAAAATTATTGCAGTCATCTATGATGCCAATCAAGATTACTTTAATGATAGTCATACTTTTTATGAGTGTCAAAATTTTTGGGCAATGAAGTATTCTGAGGGTGACTGTGCATATAAACATAATCATTATCCTGCAGATTTTTCTTGTGTTTATTATATCAGTATCACTGAAAAAAGTTCTCCTATAGTTTTTGAAAACAAATTGCAAATTCAACCTAAAGATGGTATGTTGGTATTGTTTCCAGGAATTGTGGATCATAATGTATTTCCAACTAAAGATAAGAGAATTGCTTTCGCTGCAAACTTTGTGAAAATCAAGACGGAAGGATAATTGACAAGATCAATTGCATAGGGTATAATTATTACATGACTCAGTAGCTCAGATGGATAGAGCAACTGCCTTCTAAGCAGTCGGTCGTAGGTTCAAGTCCCACCTGAGTCGCCTTGCCCTTATAGCTCAGTGGTAGAGCAACGCTTTTGTAAAGCGTAGGTCGTTGGTTCAAATCCTACTGAGGGCTTCCTCTCTTGAGGCATTACATTATGAAACCAGTTGAAATTCTTCTTCTTATTAGTGAGATGGAAGGATCATGTACACATACTAAGAATCTTGGTTTTACTGAAGACCATAAAATTCTTAGAGAAATGTGTAATAGATACTATAAATTGTACTTTAAACTCAAGAGAGAACAAAACAATCCCAAGTAGCTCAGTGGCAGAGCCGCCGACTGTTAATCGGCTGGTCGCTGGTTCAAATCCAGCCTTGGGAGTTTGGGTGGGTGTCCGAGTGGTTAATGGAGGTGGACTGTAAATCCACTGGCTCTGCCTACGTTGGTTCAAATCCAACCCTGCCCATATGCTTGATTAGCTCAGCGGTAGAGCATCTCGTTTACACCGAGGCGGTCGGCGGTTCAATCCCGTCATCAAGCATTAGTATACTTTTACTAATGAAACACGAAAAACTTCACGCCGAAATTAAAGAACTTTCTGATGAGATTATTTACATAAAAGGTCTACTTCATACAATGAGTCATCAAATCCAAGATCTACATGAACAAAGTTATCAATCTAAAAGATCTTTACCTAAAGTGTACGAACATCCTTGGTATAAGTATAAAAAAGAATTAATTCATAGTTCTCTTTGACCTTCAAATTTTTTATGGTATAATTAGTAGTGTATCTCACACATACTAATGAACAGACAAAATATTCTTCGCAAGTTCCCCGAGGACATTGATATTCTTAATGATGCTGTGGACGGAGTTGTGAATCTTGAGGATGAATATCCACAGATTTATAAGAAGATCTATGAGTTTTATGACATACGTGGTCTGCAACTGTTCGGAGACCCTGATGATGACTATGAAGTGGTGCTGACACAATTGGAGAAAGACCTTGATTTATTAATCTAATGCAAATTCATCATAAAGTTTTCCCTGAAGATCTTTTAAAAAAATGTTCTTCTGAATTAGATAAACTAATGAAAGAACGTTGTTGGGGGTCTTCTATGTTAAGGTGGCATCCAAATCTTAAAAAGGGAATTACTGGAGATTCTATTCACACATATGTTCCTGAAGAAACTAAAAACAAAATAATTAAATCTATATCAAAATATTTTCCTGCGGGATCTAAGTATGATATGCAATATTATGTTTGGTTACAGAATGCTGGTATTGCTAGTCACAATGATGGTCAGCATGGATATGGTGCTACAATATATTTGAATCATATTTGGGATAAAAACCACGGTGGTATTTTTATTTGGGATGACGGCGATCCATTAATTATGAAAGCAATTGTTCCCAAACGTAATATGATGGTGATCAATGATTCTCATCAGGAACACATGGTCACACCAGTTTCTGCTCTCACTGAATACCCACGGTGTTCCATACAAATCTGGGTTGACCCTTGACAACTCCTGCTTCCCCTGCTATTATTATTCAGTAAGTCATCATGATTATGAAAGTTCTTCTTGAGCGTTTCCCCTATCGTTATATTGAGTCTGGTGTACTAGAAATCAATGGTAAACCAGACTTTCGCATTCAGAAAGCAGATCCTTGGACTAAGCGTTACAAAGATATGTACCTGTGTGATAATGTAATGCAGATGACTACAGCGATGGAAGATTTTGAATATACCAAATGGTTAGATCCTGACGGCGTACCCTGCTATGTAAAAAATAATGTCGTTAAACAACACTCCTTTTAAGTTCAATAACCAAACTAAATTTGTTCCTGCAAAACCTCCTGAATTTACAAACACTATGACTACCTATGAACGCCTTGATACTGCTGAGAAAGAACTTCGTTCTGCTCTTGGTTCTGTAACTGGCACTGCTTCTGCTATTAAACTTCGTAAACTTCTTAACATCATTGAAGATATTGAAGACATGAAACGTTCCTTTGTTGGTAGCAATGAACCTCAGTTTCCTTCATCTAATTCTGATCTATATGATGGATATATTGGTGACAATATCAATTTCAATTTAGATAGTGCTGCTACTTATGCTGCCGGAGAAGTACCTATGCCTGGTGCTGCGGGTCAAGATGTAATTACATTTTCATGATGTACTGGTTTCCAATTTTCAGTTAAAGAATTGGTGGCGCGGCATGTAAAACCCTCTATAGGTGGCATTAATGCCACCTTTTTTATGAATAATTTTATTGAACTATATGATAATGCTTTGTCACCAGATCAATGTGATAGTATCATCAGTTATATTGATAACTTTTCTGGAATAAAGCGTGGGGAGATCGGTGCTGGTGTTAATCTTTCAATGAAAGATAGTTGGGACATACACAATAGATTTCAAAATCAAACTGAAGTAGATACCATGATACATGGTGCTCTATGTAAATGTTATGAAGATTATAAAATTAAAAACCCTGAGTTGAATGAAATAGGGTTCTGGGGATTGGAGAATAGATATAATCTCCAGAAGTATCTTCCTGGTGGTGGATACCCACAACCACACTGTGAGGCAGGACACAAGAATACTTGCCATCGTGTCGTGGTATGGATGATTTATCTTAATACGGTTACTGATGATGGTGGCACTAAGTTTCCTCAGCATAATTTGATTACTGATGCTGTTCAAGGAAGAGCAGTATTTTGGCCTACTTCATGGACACACTATCATCATGGTGTGATCAGTCAAACACAATATAAGTATCTTGCTACTGGATGGTATTCTTACGTCCCTTAATAGATTTATAAATACTTTGAAGGAAAGTATAAAGGACATGTAATGTCACGACTATTAGTTGACGAACTAGTAAATTTAGCGAATAACGATAAAGTTATTTTTGCTGAAGGAGCGAAAATTTCAACGGGGGAAACCCTTGATTTGAATGGTGCGACAATTACTTTGTCGGATGGTCTTGGACTTAATAATCAAATTTTAGCATCCACTGGTTCTGGATTAAAGTGGATTACATTCACTGATACTAATAGTGCATATGCATTTTCATCAGTTAATGCTGCTGTAAATGATGTTAAGTTGAGACTCACCGGTACTGGAGATGCTACAGGACAGCAGGATCAAGTTACCTTCACAGGTGCTGGAGGTGTAACCCTGGCAGAAAATGCTGGTGTTATTACATTCACTGGAACAGATACTAATACTACATATGATTTAATTTTTGCTAATGAGGTAGATGGTGCCAGTGCTACGCTGACAGGATCTGATAGTAGTTCTGATTCATTGATCTTGAAAGGTGGTAGTAATATTACCATTACTAGAAATAATAATACAGTAACATTCTCTACTTCATTATCAGGAACTGTAGGTGCTCCTAGTACAACAACAGATAATGCTATCGCATTGTTTGATGGGGTAAATGGAACAGTTCTTTCAGATTCTACACTAGTTGTAGATACTAATAGCAATCTAACAGGTGTTAATAGTATTACTACTGCTACACAAACAGCGAGTAAGATTCCATTTTGGTATGATCAGCAGGGAAGTTTCCCAAGTGCCACGACATACGAAGGAGCAATCGCTTTTAATGATGATGATAACCAACTCTATTATGCTGCTGGTAACTCATGGTATAGAGTTGCAAGATATACTGACATTCAGCAGGATACTAACACCACATATACTTTAAGTTTTGATGGTAATAGGACATTAACTCTAACTGGATCTGATACTACTACAGATACAGTTCAATTTGCTGAAAATTACTATGGCGAAACACGAATTTTTGCCTCAAATGATACGTTAACATTCAGTTCTAAAAAGTATGCCATTTCTTCTGAGACAGGATTAGGCAATACAGTAAAACTTAGATTAACTGGTACACATTATACTGCTAGTGGAAATGTTTATAGCACACCATCTACTGATGATATTGTATTCGCTGGTGCTGATGGTCTTACTGTTGAGAGAACAGACGAGAATACAATTACTCTGAGGCAAGGTGCTGGATCTGGAGGAGGTTCATCCTATAGTGATAGTGAAGCCAAGGATGCTGCTGCACAGGCACTTCTTAATGGTACTCAGTTGGGTATCTCTTTCACATATGATACCAGTAGTAAAGTTATCAATGCTCAAGTAGGAACTACTCCTACCACATATAATATTACTACTGCTTCTCAATCTGGAGATTATCTGTTCACTGGATCAGATCGCAGTAACACTTTCAGTGGTGATGCTGATCCTTCAATCACTCTTTATGCTGGTGATACAATTACCTTTGATAATACTGCCACATATGTAGGGCACCCAATGTATATTAGGGTTGCGAATGGTGGTTCTAGCGTAAACAATCCTGCTGCTTCTGGAGAAGGAACTGCTACAGTTTCTTGGACACCTACAGTTGCTGGGACATATTACTACCAGTGTAGTGCTCACTCTAATATGGTTGGAACCATCACGGTTCTCTCCTCTGGTGGCGGCGGTGGTGGATCTGCAATCTTGTATGATCTTTACGGTACTAACACCACATCAAATAATGTCTTCCTGAACCTTGATCCCTCTGTAGGAACAACAGATCAGATTGAGTTTTCTGGTGCTGGTGGTACTAATATCTCATGGGACTCTGTTAATAAAGCAGCAACCATTTCTAGTACAGCACCAGTTCAATCGGATTGGAATGCTACTACTGGGTTAGCACAGATTCTTAATAAACCATCTGTTCCAGCTGCATATTCATTACCCGCTGCTACAACATCAGCACTGGGTGGGGTTATCCCTGACGGTACTACTATTACTGTAGATTCTAATGGTAATATCGCAGCTGCCGCTGGAGGATATGTATTACCAATCGCTGCCGCCGCCACCTTGGGTGGTATTAAAATTGGCGCAGGTCTTTCTATTGATGCTGGTGGAGTTGTCACTGTTGCTGCTGGTGGATCTGTGGGTCTTCAGGCACGTCAAAGTTTCACCGGAACTACATCCTCACTGGCAGATAATATTACAGGAGACCTAAATATAACAGCATACAAAGCATATACTTTGCTTAAAATTGAAACTGATGCTGATGCATGGGTGCGAGTCTATACTGATGCTGCTGCTAGAACAGCAGATGCTACCCGAAGTGAAGGAAATGATCCTGGCACTGGGTCAGGAGTCATCGCTGAATCCAGAGGATCAGGAGTAGTTAGGATGGCACCTGCTGCTTTTGGTTATAACAATGATTCGCCTAGCGCGACAGATACAGTATATCTTGCAGTTACCAATCGTTCTGGTGCTGCAGCAACCATTAACGTAACCCTTACCGCAATTAGATTAGAGGCATAAAATGTCAGTTTTAAAAAACACAGTTCAAGTTAATAATGGAAACACTGGATGGAATGCAGGGCACGTTATGGATGCTCTGGAAGAAGTCTTTGGTGATTTAGGATGGAACTCAGGTACTCAACAGGATGGAGTTCCTCAGAGTGTACGATCGCATGATGGTGATGCTGCCCGCCCCACCGGCAATTATTTACAAACTGGATTTGACAGCTCTTATCACAATGCTTATGGTCAAGCGCCATTTCGGACACGACAGAATGTGTACTATGATGTACATGCAAATGGTACTACTGCATATAGAGTTTTAAGGAAACTTTTTATTGATTCAGTTGAAGTTGATGAAACTACCAATACATTTACTACGGCAAACCATCAATTTAGCACTGGTGATGCTGTTGTTTGGGGTTATACTACTTATGCACCAACGGATCCTCTTGCTGCTATCCCCGAACTGACATTTGGTACAACATATTATATTATCAAAGTAGATAACGATACTTTTAAACTTGCAGCAACTTTATCAGATGCTAATGGTGCAACAGAAATTGCAATTTCTGCCATGAACCCTAATAGACAAGCTCCTCTTGTCCAGGCATTTTCTAGTGTTGCTGATAACAATGATATTAATGTATTGTGTGGTGACCAGATTTATTTTTATAATAGGACTCCTGGTATTCCTACTCATACTACTTTGACCAATGCGGGCACAGGTTATGGGGTAACTGGAACTGATGTTGCTACTACTGGTGGATCTGGTACAGGGTTGACGATTGACTTTACCTCAAGTGCTGGTATTTTGGAGACCGCTACAATTAATACTTCAGGAACTGGATATATTAGGGGTGATGTTATCACAATTACTACTGGTAATGGTGATGCAACATTTACAGTTGATAGAATTTCTGGATCACTTGGTCAGAAATTTACATTGTGTTCAAATACAGATGACTATGCTTCAGATAAACTTTTAAGACAATACACAGAAGCAGGTGGTAATTATAGACCATATAGTACTAGTCACGTCTCCTGGCCAGATGATTTCACTGGTAATGAGTTAAATCCACCAACGCTTGATCTTGATGGTGGTGCAAATCAGAATGGATTGAGGTTGGATACACTATACTATCGCCAAACTGAATTAAATTCATACTTGCCTACTGAACTCAGATTTCCTGATTTTAATGCTAATGAGTATGAAGAGAATAGTATGCAGAAATATATCTATGCCAATAATACCACTCCTGGTATGGCAGGAAATATTATTCTTCATGCAAATACCCGCGTCAACGGAAGCAGTGGTGAACCATATGTTCATTTTGACTATACTGTTCCTGCATCTGGTGGTAGAGGGGCATTAGATCTTAGATTCTATGTGGGTTTTTCGGACTCATATCCTTACTACAACGGCGGCAAGCTTTACGGTGTCACCATTATGAATGTTGCAGAAGGATGGACTACTGGAGAAGTATTTACAGTTCCTGGTGATCAGATTGGGGGAGTTAGTCCTGATAACGATGTTGATTTTGGTGTTGCTGCAGATCAAACTGTCACTGATGCTTTTGATGCTAAATTAGAAATTGTAACTACTACTCTTGGTGCTGGACCTAACTTCTTCCAAAAATCTGATAATGGTTACTTTGGTACAATAAAACTAGAAAATGATGCTACTAAAAAATACGGTACTTCATACTATACATTTGGAATTCATACTGATGCTGATCCTCACACTATGTGGATTTCTTCTGGTTCATTCATGCATTGGTTGAACCGTAAGGGAACAACAGGTGGAAATAGTAATGGAGATGATTATGGATTCCATACAGGTAGAGCGGGTTTAGATTATCAAGCTAGTTACCAAGGAGTTACTAATTCTTCAAATCACTGGACAACCATTGAGTTTGCTACAAGCACTACTCCCACAGCATATCCTTTAAAGATTTATTCTTATAACGCACAGTCTCCTCAAGATGGTAACTTTGCCATAATTCAATTTGTGCAGACTATTAATGAGATTGATCACCAATATGGAACATTCTACCTAATCAAAGGAGATCAAATTGGTTCAAATATCTTTGATTTAGATCATGTTTGGATGGGTTGTGTTGGTAATTGGACCAGCAGCGGTAGGACTTTATATAATAACTTTATCACTCCTGGATATAAGTATTATGGGCAGGGTGCGGGTGATGAACCTACAGACAGTCAGACATTAGCTAGAGAAGCTTTTTATGGATACTATAGAGACTCCACTGATTACTACCAGGACGATTATGCAGATGAATATTCATGTAATATTGATACCAACAATAACTTTAGTACCCAAGCAACACCATACTTTAGAGATGCTACCTATGACAATTATGCTGGATACACTGTAAGTGCATCTGCAGATTACTATCGTCCCATGAAAGGAATTCCATTGTCTAGAAAGATGATGCCAGTTCCTTATACTTTACCTGATGATTTTGTATTACTTCAGGTTTCTACATCTCCAGGTTTAACTAACTTTAGACCAGGAGATACGATTACTATCAGTGCATCTGAGGTTTATGAAGTGATCAGAGCAGCATGGCAAACCAACCAAAACTCTCTGGATGATCTTGATAACAGCTCTAGTATGGGTCTCTTACTTCTCGCGAGGACAACCTAATGCCTTATACACCAGTATCACATACACTTTCACTTGCTCCTGCTGCGGGAGCAGTTGATTTTGGTTTCAGTGGTGGTCTACCAACAACAAATACTGCTTTTGTTGCTCCTACATTTATATTTGGAGAAAATCCAATCGGACCTTATGTTCCAAAAAACTTTATACTTTCTAGGTTTCCTAGTGGTGGTCTTTACGATACAGCAGCAGAAGCATTTCATACTAGAAGACCTTCTTCCGGTCAACTATACCCACGATAAATAATCAAAAATCATGTCCAGAATTAAAGTAGATGAAATCTGTAACTTTACAGAGACTGGTGCCGTCTCTGCGGTTGAAGGTCTTACTATTCCCACGGGTAAAAAATTAACAGTGACAGGTGCCAGAACTATTGCTTCTGCTAGTGATACTGGTACTGAAGGGGAGATTTGTTGGGATGCAAACTATCTTTATGTTTGCGTTGGCACAGATACATGGAAGAGAGTTGCAATCGCTACGTGGTAATTAAATGTCAAGACTAAGAGCAGACGAAGTATTAAGTAAGGACGCATTAGGACCATTCCTTGCAACGGAGGGGATTAATATTCCTGTAGGAAAAAATATTACCTTTAATGATGCCAGTGAACCTACAGTTCTTGATGGAACGTCACTTACTACTTCAACATTAACTTTAGATCAAGTAAATATAGGATATAATAATAGTTCTCCTGCTACAAATGCTGTTAGGATGGGGACATCTCAGGAACTTACGATCTATCATAGTAATTCGCCTGCAGCATCAACTATTCAAACTGATAAATTACTTATTAGAGCTAAGCAAGGACTCGGTGATCCTTATATTACATGTACTCAGGGCGGAAGTGTAGAACTTAGATATTCAGGAACACCAAGATTTGAAACTACTAGTAGTGGTATTGATGTCAGTGGAGATATTGCATCAACATATTTGTCAACTGGTTCTTCAGGACTTACATCAGCATACTTAAATACAACTTCTACTGGAGCAGCAGTAACTGGTACTACTACATCAACTGATGGATGGGCAGGTACTACATCGTCTGCAGGGGTCCTAGGTGGTCTTGCAATGGCATTTACTTGTGGTATTAATGGTAGAATTGGATTGCCTGCTGTAAACTCTACGATGGTCTTTGGTGGGTCTGAGTTTCAAGGAGGAACAGACAACACCGAGGGTGCTGTAATGCCTTATGCTGGTAAAGTATATGCCGCTTCAGTTCATTCTGAAAATCAAATTCAATCTTTCCGTCTAGCATTGTCAATTAATGGTGACACAACTAATACAACTAATACGTTGGAAATGAATGGAAGTAATTCAGCACAGAATTTTTCTGTTATTGAAGACTGGAGTAGTTCTCCCATTGCATTTACATCAGGAGATAGAGTAAACTTTAGGGTATCATATGCTAACATTACTCAGCTAGAAGTAGTTACCGTTACATTCTTTGTGAAATTTGACTGATATAGGGGCTTGACAAGATTTAAGATTTGCTATATACTATGTAAAGAAACATTACGGAACGTAACATGACTGTAACAACTGAGGATGGTGGACGCACAAACATGTATGCCACAGAACCTACCATGTATATGACAAAGGAAGCACTTGACAGATATGGTATTGAGACCTATGCTGAACGTGCCGAGAAGTTGAACGGTCGTGTTGCTATGCTAGGATTTGTTTCGGCAGTAGTCTCATACGCTTTTAGTGGCAGTGTTTTCTTCTTCGGTGCATTTGGATTCTGATTAAGGAGACCCTTGACTATTAATGACTAACCCCAATCAACTCTATGAAGACATGGAGCGGTTGAATGCCCTCTATGAAGAACTCTGCTGGGGTCATCATGACGAATTAGTATTCACTCATGATAATGGTAGAGTAATTATTTACAACAAAACTTTGGAACTGAATGGAACCCTCTCTACTTGAAGTCCTCACATATTATGTGATCGGTGGTGCTCTTATCATTGGACCACCTGCAATCTTTCTCATCATTGCTATGATGGGAGCTATCCAAAATACGAAAGGTCGTATGGTTGGATACAAAGACCACAAAACTTATGGTGATATCTCATTTTATGAGAATGCATCAACAGATCAAACTAAATTCTATCTTACACTCGGAGAAAACTCATGAACGAAAACGCAGAACGTATTAATGGTTGGGCAGCAATGATCGGAGTCATTGCAGCAATGGGTGCATATGCATCAACAGGACAAATCATTCCAGGAGTATGGTAAATGTTAGTATTAGCATCGGGTCTGGTAATTCTTTTTATTATTAATGCAGTCTTATCTGATATTGATGTTGATGATGACGATCAAGGTGGTGGTGGTATGATGGTTCCTGCCACTCAGGGCATTTAATATCATATCAACATATACTTATAAAATCATATAAATTCTACCTAAATACCCTATATGGGTATTTTTTTATGAGATCAATTAATGTCTGGATCTTAAAAGATGATGGTTCCACATGTTGGCATACCATTCCCTGGGGAAAAAAGCATCTTGATGCTATAAGACTATTAGGCAAGATTATATTTTCCTCTTAAAAACTATACGAAATTAAAACTATGACCAACGATAAGGAACTGTCGGATCTCAAACTAGAGAGAAAAGAATGTCCTAAATGTGGTGCTACTTGGATTAACGGCAAGCATATGTTTAGAGGCACAGCTGCATCCTATGATAGAAGTGAACTAGACCTTGCTGGTCTCGTTTGCAATAAATTAGGCGACAATCAATGTATTAACCCAGTAAAAGGAACAGAGGGTGGGCAGACATGGGAGTACCGTGCTGGATACATTGATGGTATTTACGCCGAGAAGAAAAAAGCAATGGAAGATATGCGAGATAAATTTGGAGACCTTTAAAGATAAGCACATTTACCTACGCAAAAAGGTTGACAGATCTAGGGTTTCCTGTTATTATAAATAAGTCAGTTGGTTAAGAAACCAAAACATTTCTTAACCGTTCGTAACACCCCTCAAACCGAGACCTATAGGGTGTATAAACAACGTCTCTAATACCTCTGCTAAGGGTGCAGAGGGAATAGTAACTCCACCATTACCCTGATGGTCTTACTTTTTTCAAATACAATGGCTTCAACTCTTTCAAGACAACAATCTACTTCCTCGTGGGAATCATTCTGCGAGTGGGTAACATCAACTAACAACCGTCTGTATGTCGGTTGGTTTGGCGTGCTGATGATCCCAACACTGTTGGCGGCAACCATCTGTTTCATCGTCGCATTCGTCGCTGCTCCCCCCGTGGACATTGACGGTATCCGTGAACCCGTTGCTGGTTCACTCATGTACGGTAACAACATCATCTCTGGTGCTGTAGTTCCATCTTCAAACGCAATCGGTCTTCACTTCTACCCCATTTGGGAAGCAGCATCCTTGGATGAATGGCTTTACAATGGTGGTCCTTTCCAATTGGTAGTCTTCCACTTCCTGATCGGCATCTATGCTTATATGGGACGTGAATGGGAACTGTCATACCGTTTAGGTATGCGTCCATGGATCTGTGTAGCATATTCTGCTCCAGTCGCTGCCGCGAGTGCAGTATTCCTCGTCTATCCTTTCGGTCAAGGTTCTTTCTCCGATGCTATGCCTCTTGGTATCTCTGGTACTTTTAACTACATGCTTGTATTCCAGGCAGAGCACAATATCCTTATGCACCCGTTCCACATGCTCGGCGTTGCTGGGGTATTCGGTGGATCTTTGTTCTCTGCTATGCATGGAAGTCTCGTTACTTCTTCACTCGTCCGTGAGACGACTGAAACTGAGTCACAGAACTACGGTTACAAGTTCGGTCAAGAAGAAGAGACCTACAACATCGTCGCAGCCCATGGTTACTTCGGTCGTTTGATCTTCCAATACGCTTCATTCAACAACTCACGTTCACTGCACTTCTTCCTCGCTGCATGGCCTGTTGTTGGTATCTGGTTCACCGCACTTGGTGTCTCCACGATGGCGTTCAACCTCAACGGTTTCAACTTCAACCAGTCCATCCTTGATGGTCAGGGTCGTGTGCTCAACACCTGGGCAGACGTATTGAACCGTGCAGGTCTTGGTATGGAAGTTATGCATGAGCGTAACGCACACAACTTCCCACTGGATCTTGCTGCTGCTGAGTCAACACCTGTTGCACTCACTGCACCTGCTGTTGGCTGATATGCCTGATGGTAGTCTTCACCCCCTCACATATGTGGGGGGGTTTTTTATAGGTATTCTTACCATTGTCGTTCCGTTACTTTGTGTGCTACTATTATGATTGGCAATCTTGAACCAGAAGAAAACGTTATGTCTAACATGACACAGGATGAATTATGGGAAACCATTGCAACCCTTGGTTGGGATGTGATGAATGATAACATTGTAATTGAAGTTGGTGGCACTCAAGTGAGTGGCATTGAACAACCCAAAGATTACAATAAGAAGTGGGCATCCCCTTTTGGTCATCGTAAGTATAATAAGGATGCATTTATTGTGATTAAGAATCTTTCTCGCAATGATGACACTAAGTCTCAACCTATGGATAGGGAACATAAACCCCATCATTTAAATGAAACTGTTGAACCACAAGATATTACTGTTAATATGGATGGTGGTGTAGGTGGTTCATGGACTGTGGAAGAAATGAAACAGACCGATGATGAATTAGGTTACGATACTTCAGGAAAATGACACAAGTAATTGATCCCTCAGACGAACGGTATTTTACTAAAACGTCTGATGCTCCATATGATCGTCACACATACAACATTGTATTTTCTAACGGTCAGTCGGAGCATTACCCTTCATGGGAACAAGTACAATCTAGATGGTTTGAAGCACCTACACAATTTCTATCTCATATAGAAATACTAGATGTAAAACAATCAAAAGGTTTTCAATGATATTAGAAAACACATCAAATAAATTAAGAGGTTTTAACAATGGTCGCGTCAACATTACAACAACAACGGAGGGGATGGTTTGACATCCTTGACGACTGGCTTAAACGAGATCGTTTCGTTTTTATTGGCTGGTCTGGACTTCTTCTTCTTCCCACTGCTTATCTTGCTATTGGCGGCTGGCTTACTGGCACAACTTTCGTTACGAGCTGGTATACCCACGGACTCGCTACTTCCTATCTTGAGGGTGCAAACTTTCTTACAGCGGCAGTTAGCACTCCAGCTGATGCTATGGGTCATTCTCTTCTTCTTCTCTGGGGTCCTGAGGCTCAGGGGGATTTCGTCAGGTGGATCCAACTTGGGGGACTATGGAATTTCGTGGCTCTCCACGGTGCCTTCGCCCTAATTGGTTTCATGCTCCGACAGTTTGAACTGTCACGTCTCATTGGTATCCGTCCGTACAATGCTATTGCGTTCTCTGGGCCTATCGCTGTTTTTGTCAGTGTGTTTCTCATCTATCCACTCGGA
>Ga0181410_1000405_pt1 | contig 19398 bp, 24 predicted proteins | sample 33SPOviralmetaG_FD_130112 | JGI IMG/M metagenome (GOLD analysis project Ga0181410, IMG submission 130112) | Marine viral communities from the oligotrophic San Pedro Time Series (SPOT) site, San Pedro Channel, CA, USA - 33 SPOT_SRF_2012-06-20 | ecosystem: Environmental > Aquatic > Marine > Strait...
ATAAAGATTTTATCTAAACCTCCATTGGCGTCATTACAATCTAAAGTAAATCCTGATGTGATGTTACAACTCATAGTGTTCTTTTTGTTTTTTTAGTTTAATTATGCTAATCCGTTTGTACCGAATTGATCTACTTGAGATACGGCTACACCTAATCTCCATTTAGCGATGAATTTTACAACATCTTGTCCTTTGTCGAAAAAGAACTGTACTGTTGACATATCATCTTCTAATCCTGTACCTGCTACAATCATTGAAGAAGGACCTGCTGCTACGTAATCAGAACCAGTTAAACCTGAAGTTTTAACTACTGTGATGTTAGCACCTGGAAGTTCGAAAGAACGTCCGTCTCCTTGGTCATAGTGGTAATAGTTTTGTGCAACTAATGCTCTTCTTAGAGTATTAAAGTTAGCTGGAGACATGATCATAATTAAATCGTCTCTATCTTTAGATGCTTCATTTACTGCATCAAAGATGTTTAACGCTTGCTCTACTGCATTAGCTAGTGTGAATGCTGCTGGAGCTGCAGATAAAGTAGCACCGTTTGCTGCTGTTACTTGATCTTTAATACCAGTTCCAGTTCCGTCACCGTCAATTAGGTAAGCTTCGTTATATTTAGAGATTCTCTTTACGTAGTAATCTGCGATTACTTCTTCGAAAGGTACACTCTCTTGGTTTGCTGCCGCAGACATTCTCTGGCTTAACCAGTATTGTCTTAGGTCTTCTGGACATAAGTCCATTTTTACTTGTTTGTCTCTGATAACGATGTCTACTTGTGAGAAATCTACATTACCAGATGGATTCCAACCACATGCAAGATCAGCAACGTTTAAGTCACCGTCCATTAAGTTGATTGCTACTGTTCCAGCAGAAAGTCCTGATCTTAAATCTATGTTAGACATTAAGTCAGTTTCTAATACTGCCTTTGCAATTAAATCCATTGATGTTTCATCTGTGTACGCTGCTAGCGCTGTTAAATCAAATGCCATAATGTTTGTTTGTTTTTAATTGTGTTTTGGTTTAGTTTACTTTCTACTTTTTCTTAAAGCTACAAGTCTTTCGAATCTTGCTTCAGATGTAGATTGTCTGTTTTTTGCATCTTCTGAGAAGGTGTTGCGTACCTTGTTTGCTGCTGGTTCGTCAGCAACCTCGTTAAATCTTGAAGTTAGTACAGAAAGTTCTTCTTTCAGTTCTTTAATTTCATCTCTGTAAGGTTCTAACATAGTAGCAATGCCTTCTAGCATTCCTTCTACATCAAAGTCTTTTTCTTTTACGATTACTTCTTCTTCCTCTTCGAAAGTGCCTTCTGCTTCAGATACAGTCTCTTCCGAGCCTTTATCTTCTACATTTGTAATCTCTCCAGATTCACCTACAGTGATTAATAAACCGCTAGTCGTTTCATGTTTTCCTTCGGGAGCGAATGGGTCTTCGTCTGCACCTTCTCCAGCTCTTACAAATAGGATTGCTCCTGCTTGTATTTCGCCTTCTGTGTACACTTCAGTTCCATCTACTAGAGTAGCCTCAGCCATTTTGACTTTGATTTCCTCTTTTTCTTCGATTTCTTCCATGTTAACTTTCTTAACTTCTTCAGTAGCAGCACCAAGCATTACTCTTAGTTTGCTAATTGCGTCGTTAACTGTCATACTGTTTGAATTTATTTAGTTTAATCAGGCTTATGCCTGACATATAGAAATATGTATCTGTACCATATTGACAGAAGTCCTTATTTAAAACCATTGTAAATAGACAAGTTTTTACAAAATAAACCGCGAAATATTTTTTTATGTCAATTATTTTTCGTATATTAGTACTGTAATTAAAATTAAACTATAAAACAAATGACAAAATCAGAACTAAAATTAACAATGGCTCACTACAAACGTATGGAAACAAGGCTTGACATACAGTTACCTTTTAACACTATTGGCAACTATATAGGTATGTCTCCAACATTTGACAAGCTTATTAAGTTTGTACACCACGTTGCTGCAACCTTTAAAACTACTGATGTTAAATTCGGTGCTATTGAGTTACCACAATACTTTAACGATACCTTCAAGGGTGACGGTAAACCATGGTGGCAAGATATTGGCCCTATCTTTAAGGTAGCCTTAGAACTAGAAATAGGTGTATTACACTTTTATATCCATAACGATCAGATTATACTTGACTTAATTATGGCACATAACAAAGGTCAAGGCCATGGTACTACACTGTTAAACACAGTACTCGATACTGCTGACGACTTAGGTATTGACATTCACACATATCCATGTGATACTAATCCAGCTACTTTATCTATGACAATGGCTAAAACCAGAACTCTAAAGTTACGTAAATGGTTTAGTGAGTTTGACTTTACATCAAACAAGCTTACAGCAAAAATGACATATAAATCTAAAACAAATTCATAATGGTGGGCCAGAAAGTCCGATAAATAATCCATGGAGCATCTTAAACAACTCTTTTACGAGAATCAACGTCTATTTCAGCCACCGCCAACGCATATAGCGATGTGGCCGTGTGGCAGGATAGATGGAACTAACTATAAAGCACAGAAAGAGGCGCTTGATAAAGTACATACATTTCCATGGACATGGGGTAAATGCTTTACAGTATCACAGTTTATCTTCTATTATTTAGGAGGATATGATAGTGATTGGGAACTTAAGTGTATAAAGGCAATGCCATTTCATATTAAAGGCGTAGACGGTACTACAAGCCACTGGTTTGTACAGAATAAAATAGATGATAGTATCATTGACTTGACAGCAGAGCAGTTTGATGGCATCCTAGATATACCATACGCGGATGGCAGACGTGCTAACTTAGGCTTCCCTTGGTATTATGTAAAGGGTAGTAATAGAGCTAAGAAATTAGATGTTAATGGTAAATGTGTACCTAGCAAGTGGACACTAGGTTTTTATGGTATACTAAGAGAAACTGAAAAGAATGAAACTCTAGAAAAGTACTGGCAAGTATGGCGCCAGTCACAGAGTTAGTCTTTCTTTCTACGTCTTATCTCAATTATTCTTGCAACATTCAGGATTATCCCTGTTACAAGTAGAGCCATGGTCATTACCATGTTCCAGTCGATCATTACAGCACCCGCACCCGCAATTGTTGTTGCATTGGCAACTGAGTCTTTGATTTCGTCCATTATAGTTTAGCAGCTTTTTCAATGAAGTTACCAGCGATTGAATAACCGTTGAGCTCTCCGTTTTTAATTTTATTCCAAGTATACTCATCGTTGATCTTATATGAAGCCATCCACGTTCCAGCAGGAACATTAAAGCCCATAGATGTCGATTTGTCCATCTTTGGGTCCTCCACAATCCAAGACTCAAGCAGAGTATTAGAAGTACTGATGTTATCGTCATGATTTATATCGGTATTGTTTTGTTTGTTATACTCGAAAAACTTACGAGCAATTTTCTTTATAGTATCTTTAGAGAAGTATACGTGAAATGGGTTACCCTGTGCATCTTTTCTTAGGATTAGTTGTTGAGGTACCATTGCTGGTCCTGTTACGATCATCTCGTCATCAGATGAGAATGCGAATGTACCAGGGTATCTCCAGTAGTCATTAGAACTTGACGCTACTTGACCTGCTCTACCTGCTGCTCTACCTTTTGACATTATGACAGTTTCTCTACCATCTTTGTAGACTTCTAGTTCTTCCCAGTAATGATTGCAGTTAACTCCGCCTTTAAAATCAAAAATGGAGTAAGGTTGACTTCTATGTCTAAATCCTGTATTGATTCTAGAATTCATTTCGTTAATTTCTTCTCTAGTATACAGTTTATTCATTCTAACCATAGCTTTACAGAAGTTTCTCTGTGCTGCTAGACTGCCTGCGTATCTGTACTTAGTCTCTGGCTCGTTATCTAGGCCCTGACGACCTAAAATATCTAAAGCACCTATTCCTTTAACATAATCACCAATGTTCTCAAAGTTAGTCTTAGTACTGTCTACGTAAATAGCCTTTTCATAGTCAACTGTCTCTCCTAGTTCTTCAGCCATTTCTATTACCATTGCCCAAGCTTTTTCTTGGTCAAATTCTTGTCTTAATGCGTGATTTTCTATTGGCACGCAATTAGGTACTTTCTTACCACCTTTGTCTTTCATACCAATTGCTTCATAACCAGGCCAACATGCGTCGTCTAGGTCAAAGCAGTCTTCACACTCAAATGAGTCGTAACAAATAGCAGCAGCTTGATCGTCGTCATAGCCTTCACCTTTTAATACTGGTATACATCTACCAATAAAATCATTTTCTGACTCTCCAGGATTACGTTCTACAAACTTCTCTTCACTAAATGCTAAGAAATCTATACCAATTGCTGGTTTATCTACGATTGACATTACATCGACGCCTAAGTCATCGAAGTCCATTTCATCCCAATCAATTAAAAGTTCTACTATTTTCTTCATAATGTATTTATCTTACAACCTTGCTAGGTCATTAATTTTTGCGTCTGCCTCTTGTTGTGTTGTCATCTCTTCTGCAACCACATAGGCTCTAATTACTGCTGGATTACCGCCAGCACCGGATACTGATTCAGGTCCTACTTGATTATCTATATCCGCACCGCTCTGTGCGTCTGCAAGAGCATCTGTTGGATTAAATGCAGGTATACTAGGTTGTGTAGGTGTTGAACCTCCAGCGCTAGGACCTGGTGTTTTAGTTTGCATAATAGCTTTTACATTTGCTAGACCAGTCGCAACTGCTACACCCGCGGCTAAGGCAGCACGTATAGGTGAATCTGGTGTTAGTGTCATTTGAGATGTATAAGCCTTCTGTGCGCCTAAATATGTGGAAATTGTAGCTGCAGAAATCGCGGCAGCTTTACCAGCAGCACTATCTTTACCAACTAGATTAGCAATGGCATTAAATGCGCCCGCTGCTAACTGTAGGTTATTCTCAGTTACTTGTTTCTGTAATAGTTCTTCTGCTTTGGCAGCCTCTATGTCTAATTTCTTTTTCTGACCAGAATAGAACTCTCGTACTTTTTGTTTCTCTGCTTCTGTAGCCTTAAGTCTATCTAATTCTTCTAGATCTCTCTGTTGTGCAGCCTCTAACTCGGCCTGTGCCTTTACAAACTCATTCTCTATATCTTCTAGCTCCATTTCAGCCAGTTTATCTCTAATAGTTTGCTTTCTCTCTATTTCTTCTCGCTCTAACTCAGCAGTAATACGTTGTGCGTCTAGTCTACGTGTTTCTAACGCAGTTTCGGCATCAATTCTTGCAGCAGTAGCCTCTGCAAGCGAAGTTTCGAGTGCTTCTCGCTTTTCGTAGTTAGATTCTTGCTCTATTTGTAGTCTTAGGTTGTTTTCTTCTAGCCTGGCTTGTTCTGCTAGGTTTTCTGCTAGTTTTACTTGTGCTTCGCCTAATCTCTCGAGTGCTTCCTTTCTTTCGTCGTAAGTTCTGTTAGTATCTTCAGCTATTTTCTGCTGAGTCTCCATTTCTTTGTTAAGTAGTGCATTATCTACAATTAGGGCTTGTTGTGCATCTCTAATAGCTCTAAATTGATCTACTAGTTGTGTTGCTACATTAACTGCCTCTTTAACCTCTTTAACTACTGTCTGACCAAACTCTACGACCGCTTCTACAGCGCCTCCGACTTTGTCTGTGACATCTTCTACACCAAGTACTACTTTACCTACAGCGTCAGCTGCAACTTTACCAGCGGCGCTAAATTTACCTTGAAATAATAGAGATATAGCTTCACCTAGTTTAGGTACTAGTTCTAATAGACCCTCAAATCTAGTTATGATATTGTCTTTGACTAATTGCATGAAAGACATGATCGCCTCTTTAGGATTAGTAAAGGCTGCAAATATCTTTTCACCTAAGAACTGGAATGCTTCTGAGATTTTACCAGTAATGACACCAACAGCTTCCATCGCTATTGCTAACTTACGTGAGCCTTCCTCAGACGATCTAAAGTATTCTACTAATGAAGCAATCACGGTAATTAATAGACCTAAGCCAGTGGCTTTGATTGCGCCACCAAGACCTTTAAATCCTGCGGTTGCACCTTTAATCGTATCCTTGAATTCTGAGAATGCTTTCTTACCTTTTGCTAATATTGAATTCTCTTGTGCAACCTTCTTGGTTTCTTTACCAAGCTTGTTCATCTCTTTCTGTAGTTCTTCTACAGATTTGACTTCTTTCTCAATACCATCAATGGTAAATGTAATTTTAACTTCTTCTTGTGCCATATCTATTTAGAAATATAATTGTTGCCCATTTTGAATTAACTGAATATCATCAGCGTACCTTTCTGGGTTTGCTATTCGTTTTGCACATGGTAATTCCCACTTTAACCAGTATATACCTTCTTGCCATGCTCCCGGTGTTCCATCAGATGATTTTTTTGGATTAGCACTAAGTCTACGTCTATCTTTTGATTTACCTAGTGGTACCATTCTTGCTGGATCTCCCATTTGATAAGGTTGATAGACTTCGCCATAGTATGCAATATCCCATGGTCCACATGCTTCTACACCTTTTAGTAATTCTATTACCTTAGGTGGATCGTAAGGACCTACTATAATAGCATCTATATCGTTTGAACTTTCTGAGTTAGTTAAACTACCCACTAAGTATAAGTCATAACCAGTCCAATCTAAATTAAAGATTGGCTGGTATGCTTGTTTAAATTCTTTATCTCCTAATATCATGGTGTTGCTACAAATATGTAAGGGTTGCTAGTAATGGTTCCTGTTTGAGTTATGAAGCCATTTGTATTAGGACAGAAACATCCATCAAACGGTCTTCTTGCTGATTGACTAAAGCTTGTAGCGTTAAAGTACCAATCAGTTACATTACATGTATTATCTTGATCCATCTGAACTAGAGTGTTTTGTGTAGTTCCATAAACTGATTGTAATGAAGCCCAATCTCCATCATACGTATAGAAACCATCAGTAGGCTCTGCTGGTGTATTACCAGAGTTAACTCTAATTACAACTACAGGAATAGATTCTCCAACTGTTTCACCTTGACACAGACCACCTACGTCATATTCTTTAATGTATGAAATATCACCTGATGGTATTACAACTTGACAACTAACTAATACATCTGTTGATAGAGTTGCACAACCTAAACTATCTGTAACAACGTATGTTAAGGTACCATTACCTAGGCCAGTTCTTGTAAATGAAGTACTACCGTCAGTCCATGCTATTGTATAAGGCGCTGTTCCACCTACACCTGTAATAGTTACTGCTCCATCTGACACATAACAAGTACTAGGTTCTGTAATATTTGCAGTTGTAGTTAATTCAGCTGCAGGAGATTGAGGTACTACAATAGTATCTGTGCTGGTTCTACCCGTAGCATCTGTTATTGTAATACCATAAGTACCAGGTGTTATATTATCTATTAGGCCTGGATTAATATTAAATGTACCAGTATCCCCTGAAGTACTTGACCAACTAACTGGGAATGCAGGTAATGGCGCAGTAAATACATAAGTGATTTGACCGTTAGCTCCATTGAAACATGAAGGACCTTGTGGCGTTGCAGTAAAGGCAAGAGCGGTATCAGATACTGGAGTTGGTATATAATCTAATAGTTTAATTAGCTGTACTTTAACAGGACCTGTAACTCCTATTTGTGCATCGTTAATCTTTTCTGGTCTGTAATACACACCATCTACATAAATAACATCATCAAATGAGAATGTTTGTAAGTCTACATTATTTAGTGTAAAGTAAGCTGTAATTCTTCTAGCGTTTTTATCATATAATGAATTAATATAATTAGACCAATATTCAGTGTATAAACTATTTTGTGTTATTAGTCCATTATAGCCACCTACATTATCACCCCAATAAGGTACATCTACATTCCAGTTTAAGACTTGTGAATTTACAGTCATTGGCCATTCATTATAGTAACTAACTAATGGATAATAATTTAAACCACTAAAAGGTGATGCTGGTGCACCGGTCATATACCAATGACTAGCACTAGTTAAGATTTCTTGTAGTCCATTATAGAATAAGAATCTTGTTTTAGGTTTAATAGGATTATTCTCGCCCTCATTCTTTACAACTAATTGTGGTATAATAAATCTAGATGTATTACCTGCGTCTTCTATTTGTGCTAGAGGAGTTGGCGCCCAATTAGTTTCTATCTTTCTAGTACCTTTTAGTAGTTCGTTACCTGAGTCAAACTGTAAGTAACCGAATACATTCTTATAGGCTTGTGTATGGTATATGTTAATCCAATCGCCATCATCTTTATGTGTAAAATCTATTTGATCTGACTGTGTGTTAAATAGAGGTTCTATTACAAAGTCTTTATCTCTAATTAGTTTATCAGACCAGTCATAGAGCTCACCAGATGCGATGTAATCAACAAACGGTTCGATAATGAAGTTTCTACTATCTGCAGGATCTGGACTCATTACAAGTCTAAATGTGGTTAGTATATCTTTTATGAATTCTATTTGCTTATAGTCACAATCTAAACTTGCAGTAGGTAGCGACGCTCCTGGTGCAGAGATCGTTTCAAATGCTGAAAGTGTTATTTGTGCTTGACTAACAGCGCCGGCAGTTTCTAATTTTACATGTACCTGATCGCCTGCATTTAAACTAACAATACCTTGTACACTAATAAGAGCATTAGCAGCATAAGATCCAGTAGCGTATATTGTACTACCTATAGCATTTGTTAGCAGGAGTCTACCGGCTACTGGTGAACCAGGTGGTGAATCATAGTAATCAAACCAAGCCATGTAATTTGCCTCTGCTTGAAAAATATAACTACCTGTAACAGGAGCTACATAAAAACTGCTACCTGATGTATATTGATAGTTTTTACCATCGGCTGTAAATCCATTACCACTAGAAGGATCAGAAACATTGTCATTAACAATTACATCATTAAGTGCACTGCCTGAAATACCCTGTGTAGTAGTATCAGTGGCGTTCATAATGTTATCACTATTAGCATCTAGTGACAAGTCAATTCTAGACTCATTACCAAATGCACTTACATAGACTTGTTTAAAGGTATCACTATCAAAGAAGACTGATGTAAAAGTATAGCCCGCATCACTAAATATTTGATCTACTAGCTTTTTAGCTCTAATCATAGGTTTAAACCTTTTTAACTCTAAAGACTTATCCGGGTCAGACTCAGGGCCTTGTGTAAAGTTGTTACTACCTTGAGTTGCTATTCGGGCTTCTTCTGCATTACCATTATCATCGTATGTATTACCAAAGTCTATAAGTGGATATAATACATCTCCATTCTTAAGACCATCAGTTAGAGTCGGTGTTTGACTAACAAAGCTTTCAGTTGCAGTATCCCATTTGTAGTCAGATGGATATGCACTCCATGAACTAGCAATCTCAGCAAAGCTCACGGTATGTGATAGGCTAGCAATATTAAGATTACACATACTAGCGTCACCTATTGCACTCGAGAAGTCTCTAGTCTCTCCTAAGAAAATGATTTCATAGTCTATTTTATCTTGTGCGCCATTAATATAGATACGTTGTAGTCTAATGTGACCCTGTCTAAACTCAGCACCATCTACGATGATCTCTGCTGGTTTCTTAACAGTTACATCATAGTCAATACCGTCTATGAGGAATGCGTGCTTAAAGAATATGTTATTAGCACTAGTCGCGGGTACTCTAAATGTTCTAGAAAATACAGACTTAGCCTCAGCGTTAGTAATATCTTCTACACTTAGGTTTAGCTTGATTGGCTCAGTCTCATAGAGATCTAACCAATATTGTGTTAGCTGTCTGCTATCATCATATACTTTAAGTTGAATCATATTATCCTCTTTGTGATTTTACGTTATTAGCTAATTTAAACTTAATGTCGTATTGGAACAGTTTATCTTTCTTGTATGACTTTTCAGTCCATGATGCACTTGTTACATTACAGCCAAAGAAGTAGGAGTCATAGCCTAGCGGCGCACTGTTACCTAGACGTACTCTAACATCTGGTGAGTTAAATAGTCCTTCAAGGTATTGAGCCTCCGCATCTGACATATAGCCAGTACTTGCTGTAAACTGCTCTTTAATTTCTTGTGAGTATGTGGTATAACCTCTTGCACCAGAACTAGTAGCGTAGCTAGCACCATTGTAGTCTACTGTGTTGGCCAAGTAGTTATTGGCACGTCTATTAGTAGATCTTACATTCTTTTTAGTAAATGTGTAATAGTCTCTAAAGCCAAATGAGTTTAACCAAGAGAACTGTATGTGGTTATAGTCTAAACACCCTGTTTGTGGGAATACTATACCACGATCAAATATTCTATACATTTGCACATAGTGTAGTGATTCATCAGCGTAACCTGTAAATGAGGCTATACAAGTACCAGGTGTATACGCTACAGTCTGTACATAGTAGTATGCTACTGCTGGATCTAATTGAAAACTAGCAGTTGCTACAGGTGTTGTATAATATGTAAAGTTAGAAATGTTTTGTGGCCCAAATCCACCTGTAATTACTGCTGTATTATTCTGAGGCTGTGAACCATCTCCGTAGTTAACATTAGGTCCACCACCGTTGGCTACGATATTAGGTATAATAATATCGTCGACTTGTGAGCCATCTGATTCGTATGTTGTAATTCTAAAACCTTCGATACCTTGTGCTTGTGATGCAGGTGTAGGTAGGCCTCTGTAAATTGGATTAAAGTAACTCACAGTATGGAAGTCTGATGCATATACATCATGTACATTAACTCTAGTGTTAATACCAATAGAACTAGGTGCTGCCACGCCTTGTGTAGTTAAGTCACTACCTAAGATAAAAATATCGTTTTCATCAGAGAGCGGACGTCCGTTAAAGTATACGTTAGTACATGCAGGGTTAGAGTCATCTCCGTTAATAGCTCCCTGGTATTGACCTTCGCCCCATGTTAGATCGAACCATGGCTTCTTGCCACCGATTACATTGTAGGGACCGTAACTTACAGACTTAAGATCTACAACTCCTGCAGTTTCATCACCAATACGTAGAATATATTGTTCTACCTCTTGTACTGATTGTTGTAGGTTAGCAGGTGACACATTACCTAAGCCTAATAGTTCTGTATCAACCGGTGATACATGCACATAACTCTGTAAGATATTCTGTATATCAAAGATAGCCTTACCCTGTGAATTGGCTGTCTGTCTAATATCAGCCAAGATGTCGCCACCTTGTGTTCTAACTTGTAGTACAAACTTGTTTGCACCACTAGTTAAATTACTTAAGGTAACAGGGTTAGGACCATACGCTAGATTATAGTCGCCTGGTGATTGTGATAGTGTTACTGTTGTTGCCATAGTTAAAATTCTTGTGTTAATTGTTGAGCCACGCCATCAGCTATTGCCTGTGATATAATATCTACATCAAAGAAGCGTTGTGGCTTTAGGCCCATCTTATATATTTCTTTTCTTGCACCGAAGCTTAGATCGCCACCAATCATGTCATAATTACCACTAAAACCGAATCTGCTACCAGCTACAGGTTGTATTACACCATAAGCCGGTACGTTACTTGCTGGCGCATTCTGTAGTCCATCTACACCATAGTTCTGAAAGATACCATAGTACATCATCTCAATGCTAAGAGAGTCTTGCTCTATAACTGCCTTGATAGATTGTCTAAGTGCTCCAGTGTTTACAGGTGCATCTGCCTTAATCTGGTCTACTAGCCTACCACCTATTTGTGTTAGGATAGGCGACAGGTTATTCATCTGCTGGCCAAAGTCTTGTAGTGCTGATTCGAATTCGTCTACTGTCATGTCGTTCTAGTTATTGTTAGGAATTGACAAGTAGGCGTAAACGCCAGGTTGTTAACGTTAGTAACACCGGGCGCTGCAGGTATTGGCATTCTTACTGGTATCACTTGTTGTACAGTACTAAATGTATTTGTTAAGTTACCTTTAACCTGTATCGTTGCTACACCAGGTGCGGTAGGTATAGGGAATGTTGTCGTGTTAGTATATGACATCGGCGCTGTAGGAACCCCATCACCAATTTGCCATTCAGGTAAGAATGTAGTACCGCTAAATGCATCTGGCAGCCAATCCATTGTAATCTGTACTTCTACTGATAGTAATTCACCTGGCATTACATTAATGTATATAGGTGCACCGACTCCAGGGCTACTTTGACTAATATTAGCACCTTCGTAGAATATTAGTGGCTCTAAGTTAAAGGCCGTACTAGAATTCCAAAAGTTAACTCCGCCTGTTCCAATTACATTACTTTTTAAATTAAATGAGTGCATCGCCATGTAGGCTATCTCTTCCATCGGTGTCTTAGAGTCTGCTGCAAATTCCATAGTATACCCGTTATTATCTGTATATGAAATACCAGTCTCTTTACTACCGCTTGCACAATATGCTGGTCTTTCAACACCAAAGACAAAACATTTCTTAGAGTAATTGAGCATAGGGCCGTTATCACCGGTCTCAACGCCTATTATCATATTGTTATGTCTTGCCATACTACCCATACGGTGATTAATAGTCTGGTTGGCTGGATTAAGTAAGAGATTAGCTGTAGTAGGAATAAAGCATGTGGCTGATTGATGAAAGCCTAAGATACTACCAGTACCTCCGACATTGTAAGTCTCTGTACAAGAGGCCATACTATTAGATGTATCAATAAAACCCCACTCCACCGGAAGTCCTACAGCATCTTCATAGACTCTAATTATTACACCATTAGCGTCTCTTTCAACTATTACACGATCCCAGTCTCCATCGAAAGCGCCTGCATGATAATGTATACCTACAATGCCACCTACTTGGCCTGCGCATTGATTACTAATACCTGCTGTTATATTACAACTCATAGATCTTTACGTCTGTGTTTATGAATTCCATTTGTGCCTCGTCGCCAACTGGGTTATTTGAGTGTAACGCGTGACCTATATTAATCTTTTGATCTGCGCCTGTTGGTTGTGTTGTAAATTGATATTTAGCTGACCATGTAAACTCTGCAGTAGTCACTTGATTCTCTGGCCAACCGGCGCTATCACCTGCATATTCTCTAACAAAAGTTATATCATTTGCAAATGTACATGGTGTCATGTTAATGCCTCCAAGGTTAAGTACCGGTGGTTGTGTGATAGGCTTAGACTCTGTAGCCCTTGCAGTACCTGTAATAGCTACTTCGTAAGTCTTACTGCCTTCTACGAATGCGCCAGTGTAAAAGCATGACTTAAATACACCCTGTGGATCGTAAGTAGGTGGTTGTAGAGAAATTGCCTGACCTACAGGGTCTGGCTCTATAGGTTGGTTGTTAACAAACTTATACGCTACTAACACATTCTCTGCAATAGGTGTAATACAATCATTAAGTGCTAGTGGTAACTCGATTTCTAGTGTGGCTGTCATGCCCGCTACTGTATCTTGGAACCTCTCTTTAAATGGTGTTAGGTTTACATTTAGGCTTAAGTCAAATGCCTCATACGGCTTAGCGAATCTTAGGTTAGCTAGTATATCATCGATGTACTGTTGACAAGCCGATTGTACTTTAAGGTAGTTGGCAAATCCATCTGTAGGATCCTCTTGCGCAACATCCATTACAATTAGATTAAATCTATATGTAACAGTTTGGCCTGTTCTTGTGGACTGTGTTGGATTAAGGAATGCATACGGGTAGTTAACACGAGTGCCTTCATCTACTGTCTTAATATCTGTCAGTGCTCCATAACCAAAGTCTTGGAGTATGTAGTGTCGATCGACCGTACTCTTAATATTATCTACGAGTTCTTTGTAAGTCATAATGTCTCTTTTGTTGTAATTGTCTCTGGTTCTCTTCTAGGACCTTCTCCTTTTGTAGAGCCATAAAGTTTAGAACTTTCTTTAGGGGTTGTTCTGTTACCCTGTCTATATTTAGTATATCATCGTTAGCAAGACTAACAATAACCTTATACCAACTACGAGCTATCGTCATTTTATCTTCGATCGCACCCGTGCCTTCTAATAGGGCCTTGTCTAACTCTTTGTCAGTCATACCAAATAAGACTTTATATTGTCTGTAGGTATGTGTACGGAATCGTGCAAACTTGTCAATGGCCCACATCGCCTCGTCAGCCCACTTGGCTTTCGGTGCTATTAGCTCCTGTATATCTGTAAAGTGCTTTTCTAGACTAAGTGATAGATACGTATCCAGGTCTACAAATTGACCGAATGTAATCTCATTAAGATCTAGGGTCTCACACTCTACTCTGTCATTCATTGTTTTTACAATAAACGCAATTGCCAGTGTCAGCGCTTCTTCGTTAGCTCCCACTAGTAATTGTAATGGCGCACCAATCAATTGTGACACTATATGAGCATAGTACTTTGAGTCTTCCCAGTCGTATTGTAGGGCATTGTGATATTGCTCTACGGTTAACCTTTCAGGAATCTCATACTGTTTGTTATTAATATTGACTGTTACCATCTGTATAGAAATATAAAAGTTAGCCTAAGTGAACTACCTACGACCCATTACGGCATATTGGCCTATTGATTTATTTATCTTCCTATTATAGTTAGCTAGTCCCAGTGAGATCACACAGTCATCGTGGAACCCACTTGGATGGCCGTATTTAATCTGTCTGGTCTTAGGATTGTAATCGTATGTGAATACCTCTAACTCTGCCATAAGCCATGGGAATAGTGTGGCATCGGGAATAGTTACTGTGACCTCATTCATATCTAGGATTAGACCTTCGATAATCTCTTGCTTAGACTTAGAGGTAGTCACAAACGGATGGGTATCTTGCCATTGCCTCTTAATCATCTCATAGACTACATCACCAATGGAGTTGACCTCTACCATCACAGTCGCTGACCACTTGCGTATCAGTGCAAGTATGTCAGCTACCATGTCCGACCAATCTTTGTTGTTGTTACGGTAGATGTCAACCACATGGCCCGCGCTATCCATAAAGGTGGCTACAGTGAAGTCTTCCTGTTTACCTAGGTCAATACCACAGTACACTTTGCCGTTAGGGCCGGGGAAGTGTGTAAATGTGTTCTTGTCTAAGTTACTGAAGACCTCACCGCCACTGTCAATAAATTTGGCTAGATATTCTTGTTGAAATACATTTGGTGGCAGAGTACGCTTGGCGTCTTCTATCTCTGTAAGTTCAATATAGGGTGTGTCATACGAGCTACCTGTGTAGGCCGTATAGTTAGAGTGGTCTGGTGACTTGGCTAATTGGAATAACTCATAGAACCAGTTCTTGCCTTTAGGAGTGCTAACGAATAGTACCTTCTTACCACGTACCATGAAGACAGGACGTATGGCCTCTTTCCATGCATCGGCTTTCATAAAGGCAGCCTCATCCAGTATACCATAGTCTACTGTAAGACCACGAATGTTGTCATACTTCTCAGCGGACCTGAATAGTATCTCTGACCCATTCTTAAGTGTAATAAAGTTATCGGAGTAGTTACATTGCTTCACAATACCAGAGCCACCAATGGCCTGCATAATCTCTTTCTGTACCTTTGTTGTCTGACTGTAGACCGGGCTAATCCACAAGACTTTACACGGACCCTCATTAATCATCCAGTATAATGCCAGGTTAATAGCCATGAGTGACTTACCAAACTGTCGGCCTACACAGGCAACATGGTGCTTAGCTGCGCTGCCAATTATTTGTTGCACCATGTCGCGCTGCTTAGGATGAGGTGTGAAGCCCTGGTAGATCATTAGACATAGTCTTCTATATCAGGTATATCTCTAGCGTCTGCGTCGTTAGCGTCAGGACCAAACTGGAACTTGATGTTCTTAAATAGATCATCGCCATCTTGGCCTGTTACTTCCGCACGTGACAGTTTAGGTATAATATACTCTGATAGTTTAATCATAATATCCATTGCCTTTGCAGGATCTTCTTGGGCTACTTGTGCTACCCATGTTGACATGTTCTCAAGGTTAGACTCCGCTAGACGTTGATAGGCCTCACGAATCTCTTGAGTAACACGGTTCTTACTACCCTTAGGTCTACCGTTCGGGTTGGCTGATACGCCCTTTTTCCAATTAGGATTCCCCATGTTCTTTTAGTGCTTTATTTAAGGTTTTAATAGTCTGCTTAGCGATCTCAAAGGACTTGGCCTTCATCGTAGCGACTACCGTTTCATTCTCGGTAAGAGTGTACTTACCCGTTTTTGTTTCGTATATTTTGTATGATTTCATATTCAACTTTTAGTCTTTGTTTTACAGCGTGGACACATCGCCCACAACTGGTGATTGGTTTGTTCTCTTTTGTTATTGCATTGTAAATATCAAATAGCCTGTGTACTTCTTCACGGGACATTCTTACATTGCCTAATAACTTGAAGTTGGCGCTGAGCCAGTCAAAATCTTCTGGGTTCATAGTAATTGTTTTAAATAAAATTCAGACACTATCGATGCCAGTGCCGTGTACAAGATACCTTGCCACCCATATAGTAATATAAAAGGTATGCAATTCAACCAAAAAGTAATACACATATTACACTTCATTGGTTTGTCGGGCATCCAGTCAAATCGCTGGTTAAAGTCAGCTGCCATGTGCCCTAAGCCAGCCGCTCCTAATATACTAAGTATTAATTCCATTCTGTTGTATTCTTTGTTTTATGTATTCTTTACACTCTTTAACTGCCTGAGCAATTGTAGTTCTCGCTATACCGGTTATCCGGCCTAATTCAGAGTAGTTAGATTCATTTAACCACATCTTAAATAGTGTAACACGAAACCATTGTTCTACTCCGTCAGACTCCATGTCTTCCATAATACCCTGGATAGCCTCGATCGTTAAGTCAGTCTCAAAGTCATACTCTACATCTAATCGCTTCTCTGCTGTCTTGTCATATAACTCTACTACTCTACCAGACTGTCGATACAGTTTATGATATGGACTAGTAGAACTATGCCATGACAACCACATAATACCTGACATAAACTTCATAGCCTCTCGTCTACCAATTAGTGCTTCGGCATTAGGTTTAGTCATAAATTGCTCCATTGTATAGTGAGCCAGTTCGCCTGCAGGATCCGGTGGACACTTGCAGACATTGCGTGCCATCTTAACTATTCTATCGTAATGGCTAGTAATAAATTCATTTATCAATCTTGTCTATCGGTATATTCAAATAGGTCTCTTTCCATTCTATACATTGGTGTATATGCAGGACGGTCTGTTAGTAGACCGGTACCCTCTTCAATCAGATTCCAGTTAGTACAACCCATTAGATATGCCCAACGGTATAGGTACTTAGGTTCTGAAATCTCTACAATATTAGTCTTCTGTCTCGTACCCTTCATATCAAATAGATAGTGTTCACGATTAAGTTTACCTATCGTACAGTATTTAGAGTCGACCTGGTCCTGTATATAATCATGTAGGTATTTAGTCTCTGTATCTAGGATCTTACGTATATCATAACCATACATATCTAGTGGTCCATCAAATTCATGATACTTATACTTAACCTTGCGTAGGAATGCAAACAGAATAATAACACCTGTGTCTTCCGTATGTACCCAATGTGGTACTCTAACCTTTATCTTCATAGTATATCTATCGCTTTTTCCTAAGGATAATTTCGATAGAGGCTACCTGTTCTAATAACTGTTTACGTCTAGTCTCTACCTGAGCACATAGTTCATACTCCTCGTAGCCTTCTAGTCCCACCACTATCTCCTTGCCTAATTCATTGACATCTTGAAAGACATCATCTAGTAGTCGATAGGGTTCAGTACTGCTATACAGGTGACCGAATAGGGCTTCACCATATTCTGCTTTATACCATTCACGTATATCTTTATTGTAGATATAGCCTACTGCTCTATCAATCGTCTGTTCATAGTGTGAGAATATATCTGCTGTGTTTCTTCTGTTCTTCTTGTATGACATTATACTTTTAGTTTTTGTTTAGCCATAGCCTCTTCTGTACTCAGTTGTATACACTCACCTAAGAAGCCATTGTATACCATTTCATTTAGTTGTTTATGTGAGTCATTAGACCATGTTGTAAGGTCGTAACCTTGACCTTGTGGTATACTACCTGCAAAGTCTTTGTGTAACCAGTAACCCCATTGACCATCTGTTGTAGTTTCGTTTAACTCAATAACCTTAAACCAATAAGGGAATTTCTGTGCTATACCCTTGAATGTATTAAGATCTAGTCCTGGTAGGTATGTCTTAATGAGTTCATCTGAGATAAAGTTAGCAGACTCTGCACTGTTTTTAAATTTAAGCCATAGACGTTTACGACTACCTAACCACTTCAGTAAGATAATACCTGTAATAATAGCAGGGTTTTCAATATAGCCTGTCTGTCTAATTAGACCATTGAGTACATCTTCTTTTATACCAGTCTCTTTATCTACTTCACCTTCTAGTTTACGTAACTGATCTCTCCAGTAATCACCGTATGCTGTAGGGTCGTCACCTCTTTCTGATTGAGGTACATCATCTTTTATCATACCTGAGTTTAGTTGTTTATAGATACCTTCTCTTTTGTCTGCGTATTCTAATATCGGGTCTTTGACTTCATGACCCTTGTCGTCATACTTCTTAGGTTTACCTTTAGCGTCTATGATTAGAGCAGTAAGCATTGTTAGTTGTGATACCTCTAGGTTGTGTTCCATGTACCTTGCCTTGTTATGGTGGGTAACGATGTCTTGAATTGTTTTTAGTTCGTTTTTGTTCATTGTATTAATATATTATGTTATTAGTTATAGTTGTTTTTTTCCTTTTGTTTCTCGAGAGTCTTTCGCCACGCTATAGCTTCTTGGAGGGTCATGTTGTCAAAGTCAGGCCTGTATGATTGTTCGGATGACGGTGATGATTCTTTGATAAAAGAAGAATCATTACCTGAATCCTTACTTAGTAATAATTCTCTTTTATTAGAATTATTATGGTTGATGCTCTGCGCTACAGGCTGTGCGCCTGACGCTACAGGTTTACGTTGTTTTCTATACAGGTTATTGCTAATTTCTATACAGGCCTGTAGCGTTTTATATACACCAGATTTGTTGTATTTGTATGACGGTGCTTCAATACATCTAATCATTTTGTGTTTAGTTAGATGGTCGACAGCGGATTTAATATAAGAGTTGTGACACTTCCAGGCCTTAGCAAGTTTACCTTGTGGTAGAGTACATTCGCCTCTTGACCAGTTCCAGTGCATAATGTAACACCATACTAACCAGGTAGTCATTAGTGATCTACCCTTTAGGTCTTTTAGTATATCGTGTTGTAATAGTGTGTAGTGTACCGAGTGGTTACCTCTGATTGGATCGTCTTTCATAATTAATTAGTTTTATCTTTATACAGTATATATCGCGAAAGTTTCTAAAAAAAGGCGGATACAAAACAAAGGGCCCTCGACCTAAGGACCCTTTGAAAGATATAAAAATAAAATAAACAACTAC
>Ga0181410_1000407_pt1 | contig 19372 bp, 32 predicted proteins | sample 33SPOviralmetaG_FD_130112 | JGI IMG/M metagenome (GOLD analysis project Ga0181410, IMG submission 130112) | Marine viral communities from the oligotrophic San Pedro Time Series (SPOT) site, San Pedro Channel, CA, USA - 33 SPOT_SRF_2012-06-20 | ecosystem: Environmental > Aquatic > Marine > Strait...
ATCTTTGTGCAGATTGTTGGATAAAGTATGTGTTCCCATTCTTTAAAAATGAAATAAAAAAGGTATAGATATTATGAAAACTTTAATCGAAGCAGTAGAATCGTGGATAGATGATAGAGTAATGGCGAAGATAGAATCCTCGGAGAAAGATAATCCAAAGTGGATGAAGATAGCCCAACTTATGCATGATGTTAAACAAATGGAAGAACTCCATGTTCGTGACGCTAATAGAATTGCAGAGTTGGAGAGAAAAATACTCACTTTAGAAAATTCTACAGGTGTTGAAGATATGGTGACCCTGACTGAGCGTCTAGATATTATTGAGTCTACGGCTGATGATGCTCTGGCTAATGCTGAAGAAGCTCAAAGCTTAGCTGAAGAAGCTCAAAGCATAGCTGCGAGTGCTGATAATCGTATTGACGATCAAGAGTATCGTATAGATGAACTTGAGTCTCAATCAGGCGATGCCGAAATAGATACCGATGAGATCGAACGCAACCTCAGAGACAGCTTAGGATATTTCGTTGTTGACGCAGTTCGCACTGAGATAGATGCGGTAGACTTTAAAGTAACGGTGGAGAGATAGCTATGTGGGCAATTGATTGGGATGAATCGGGGTGTACTCAGTACGCCTCAAACATTGAAGACGCACATAAGATAGGTCAGCGTGGTGGTCAGTACTATATTTTAACTTACTTAGGAGACTCTAAAGATGGCAAGAGGTAGAGGCGGTAACACGTTTATATTACATAAATTTGTAGGTAAACACCCCGATCTAGTATCGGGGAATTACTATAATTTAAGAGAACTATCTGAAGCAAGCGGGGTTAACTACAACACGTTACATACTAGAATTAAAAGGTATCCCTATAAAGATTTAGATGACGGGTTTTTAGAGCAAGTCTATACTAGACCCGAAACTACTATGTTTGAAACCAAAGGTTCAAAAATGATGGATACATGGCTAAGAAAACCCCCATTATCTATTGATAAAAACTACCCTAAGTGGAGATAAAGTTATGTCACAGTATGCAATTGCAAATCCTACTACTAAAAAGGTTTTAAAGAAAGGCTATGAGCCAGTAAGAGTATGGCTTGGTGGTTGGTATGGTGGTTGGAGAGTTAAGACAGGTAGAAAGTGGCAGTATATTTATGTCATATCGACAGGCTCTTTAAAGAAATTTAAAGTCAATGATAAGAAAAAGGTAAAGCCGTTATGATTAGAACTGATAAAGCTGGAAGAATACTAAACTGTAGTATGTGTTTAAGAGATTACTACGATCATATACACAGTGAACAACTGTGTTTAAGTTGCTTTAAAGATTGTTTTATTACCTTTAAAGATTTAGAGGATACTTATGTATATCCTTCAGAAGATATACTTCAAAGTAGTAACAGTTAAAAAACGTAATAATCTGCTGAAGGGTGTTAAAGCATTATATAAATCCTTCAACAGTTGTCCAAGAACTTTTTCATGTGGTATAATTTAATTTAATTAAACGGAGAATCGTTATGAGTAGAGTACTACCAATGTTTACAAACAACACAGCTATAAATGTAACACGCCAGAAAGGTTATGGATCAGCTGACTTTGATGTAGCTACAGCACCTTTAGTTTATGAGGCTAGAACAGATGAGTGCGATGAAATAACAGAGCGTATGTATAGTACTAAATCTGTAATCTATCGCACTGATACTGGTACAGAACTAGGAGTTCATGGTCATGGTTACAAACCTGTTGCCCCAAAGAATATGATTGATACCACTCGTAATATATTGGAGCGGTCTGGTTTAAATCTTGGGAACATGCGAGAAACTATACGAACATCTCACGATGGGGCTAGAACATTCGTACAATATAAACTTCCAGAGCATACCTATCAAACTGTTGACGGTGATAGCGCAGCCTTGAGTTTGTTAGCCATAACATCTTTCGATGGCACATGGCCGTTTATGATTAGTGCCGCAGCTACCCAATTCGCTTGTACAAACTTACAAGTCTTTGTTGGCGGTGAGGTGGCGGTATATAAAGCTAAACATACCCAGTCTTTAGATATTGAATATGGTGGCAGAGCAATCGTCAAAGCTTTAGATGTCTTTGAAAACGAGAGAGAGTTATGGGAACAGTGGGCCGGTACAGGGTGTACAGAAACAGAGGCTTTTAAATTCTTTGTTAAAGCTATCAATGCTACAGCCGTTGACAGGATACAGTCTAATTGTTGGACGGTTGAGGAGGTGTTTAAGCAACTACCAAAGCGCAACAATAACTTAGAATATATCTGGGACAAGTACAACACAGTTTATCGTAAGCGTTTAGGGGCTAACTATTGGGCTGCTTACAACGCCCTGACTGATTGGTCAACCCATGCTGGAACATCTAGAGCCAGTACAAAATCTAACATTGCAGCGGTGCAGAATAGCCGTCAAGAAATGGTGCGTAAAGCTGTTCGAGCCAATGAATATATGCGGAAGGTGGCGTAATGACTAGAGATTTCTTTGGCGCAAGCTTAACCATTGAGTTTAGAAATGGCGTAGGCTTTGATATAGAGTTTTCTAACTCCCGTCCTGTTTGGATTTGCAGGGCAGATGATCCAAATAAACTGGAAGTAGCAGAGTTCGAGGGGATTTTAATATCCCTTCCGTTCTCGCTGATCAGCTATGGTCGGTGCTATTTACCGGAGAATTAATATGAGTGAAGCAAGTCATGGCGGCAAGGGCGACAGGTCGCGTGTTAAAAATAAAGAAACTTATAGTAGTAACTTTGATAAGATATTTAGAACCCAACTAAAAGGAGTACTTGATGAACAAGAAGATAGAAGAAAAGATAAGCTTGATGAAGTCGGGCTGCTTAAAAATCTGGATAGGTTTAAAGATTCAGGTGACGCTGGTACTTGATAGGGCGGTACAGCGTTTTAACCACAGGCTGACACTAGCTGCTCGTAATGTTTTAATATTTTCATCGGGCGTGGTGTTAACAGTGGTGGTTTATTCTTTAATATAGAGGATGCAGTTATGACTGAATCGTTTTTTCAACAGACTTTAAGTGGCAACCCCTGTACTCTAGCCATGTCTGTAGCAAAGGCCGCAATAGATGTAACAGAAAGCGGTGTGGCTCTGAGTACCACCTGTGGTATTTACAACGTTAACGAAAAGGCTGTCGTTCAATTCATAATAGAACGAGCAGAGTACGATGGATTTAATTCTGCCATTGAAAAAAAAGTAGACGGACAACAACTGTCTATGGTAAACTAAAGTTTCATTCAACCAAACCAATAGGTAATTAGATATGGCTATACTACAAGGCGAAGCTTACTGGGCTGCCGTGACAACCCCTAACACTACATTTGATCCTATCTACTCTGTTAATCTAGTAGTAGATCAAGAAACTGCTGATGACTTTCAGGCTCGTGGGTTCTCCATTAAGCAGATGGAAGAAGGCCCAGCAATTGTTATCAAGCGTAAAGTTAATGGGCCTAACGGCATGATACGTCAAGCACCAAAGCTTGTTGATAAACACAAGAACCCCTTAGATGCCCGTGTAGGTAACGGCTCTAACGTCCGTGTGCAGTACAAAGAGTGGGAGTCCGAGTGGAAAGGTAAGCTGTTTAAGGGTTTAGACTTTCAAGCTATGCAAGTAATAGACTTAGTAGAGGTCGGCTCACCCGATGGCTCTGAGTTTGATGCACTAGACGATGGCATGGAGGAAGAACTGTAATGAAAACTATTGAGTTCAATGACATTAAATACGATGTCACTAAACTCTCAACAGAAGGGCAGGGAATTTTCTCTGTCCTTTCTATTTTGAGAAAAGACATTGATGCGGCTAAAACTAATTTAGTTATACTCTCTGCCGCTCAAGTACGAATGCTAGAAGTAATGGAAACACATCTAACGGACGAGGCAATTGTAGTACTTAATGATGAGGAATAATCATGGCCTTTGTAAAGACTCACCAACCGTGCGAGAAGTGTGGCAGTAGTGATGCTGCTGCACTTAACGAAGACGGATCAAAATTTTGTTTTAGTTGTAACGAATATTTTAAACCCTCTAGTACATCGGAAGTACACCAACAGGATGCAGCCTTAGAGTTTGATGGCTATCCGCAGGAAAAAACAATGTCAAATAACTATACATCTTCTACAGGTTCAGCCCCTGAAGCTTACGTAGCTTTAACAGATCGAGGAATCAGTTTAGACACCGTTAAAAAATATGGTGTTACAGCTACACTTCTTAATGGCGAAATCGCTAGACACTTTTATCCATACTACAGCGGCCACGATAAGGTCGGAACTAAAATCAGAAGGCGAGAAGATAAACATTTTTCTTGGCGAGGGTCTGCTAAAGATGCAGGTCTTTTTGGCGAGAATCTTTTTAAAGCTGGCGGTAAGTTTATTACCCTGACCGAAGGTGAGTGTGATGCTATGGCAGCATACGAACTGATGGGTAGCAAGTGGCCTGCTGTTTCAGTTAAGTCTGGAGCAAAGGGTGGAATCAAAGATGTCAAAGAACGACTAGAATATCTTGAGTCTTTTGATTCAGTAGTTATAAATTACGACAATGATAAAGTAGGTAGAGAAGCAGCAATAGAAATAGCAAAGCTGCTAACTCCCGGTAAGGCAAAGATAATGACTCTGCCTGTAGATTTTAAAGACGCTAACGATATGTTGCGTAAAGGGAGACATGCAGCATATGTTAGCTGCTTCTGGGATTCAAAAGTCTATACGCCTTCTGGCGTATTGAATCTATCTGATCAGCTATCAGCCTATCAAGAACTTAGAAATAATAAACAACAGTCTATACCTTACCCGTGGTTCGGCCTCAACAGGAAGCTGGAAGGGATGAGAGCAGGAGAGTTAGTAACTTTAACAGGCGGCACAGGGCTTGGTAAGTCTTCTGTAACCAGAGAGATTGAACACTGGTTGATAGAACATACAGAAGATAATGTTGGCGTTGTGGCTCTTGAAGAAAACTGGGCAAGGACTGCCGAAGGTATTATGTCTGTCGAGGCTAATGCTAAACTTCATTTAGAAAGCGTCAAAGCTAATTACAGTGACGAACAACTAGACGAATACTTTAAGAAAGTATTTATGGGAGAGAATGAAAACAGAGTTTGGATTCATGCCCACCACGGTGTTAATAACATTGATGAAATCTTTAGCAAGCTTAGGTACATGATTATAGGTCTAGACTGTAAGTGGCTAGTGGTCGATCACCTACACATGTTAGTTCTATCTACATTAGAAGCAGATGAACGTAAAGCTATTGATAGTATTATGCACCGACTCAGGACACTGGTAGAGGAGACAGGGTGTGGCATGATACTGGTTTCTCACTTGCGTAGAGTTGAGGGTAATCGTGGACACGAAAACGGTATTGAGACAGGGCTATCACACCTCAGAGGTTCTCAGAGTATCGCCCAGCTATCCGATTGCGTTATATCTTTGGAGCGTAACCAGCAGTCAGAGGATGCCATCGAAGCGTCAACCACAAAGGTTAGGGTGTTAAAGTCTAGATACACTGGCGATGTGGGGGTAGCATGTAGCTTAATGTATGAGCAGGATTCGGGACGGCTACGAGAGATGATGCTTGAAGACCCCGATGAATTAACTGCGGAGACAGAGTTATGAGTAATTTAATATTTGATATAGAAGCTAACGGCCTTGAGCCTGATCAAGTGTTTTGTATTGTAGCTATGGATGTAGACACAAAGGATGTGTTTACATTTGACAACACTCAGCTAGACGAAGGCTATGCAATGTTGCAGTCAGCCGACAAGCTTATCGGACATAATATTATTGGCTACGATCTCCCTGTTGTAGAGCGGATAGCAGGCATCAAACTATCAAACAAAAAGATAGTCGATACCTTAGTACTGTCCAGACTCTTTAAGCCAACCCGTGAAGGTAATCATGGGTTGGAGGGCTGGGGATACCGTCTGGGATTTACGAAGGGTGACTTTGGAGAGCAAGAGGACGCATGGGAATGCTACACGCCAGAGATGTTGGAGTACTGTAAGCGTGACGTTCTTTTAAACTATAAAGTTTATAATGCTTTAAGGGCTGAGAGTCGTGGGTTCTCCCCTATGTCAGTAAAGATTGAACATGCGGTAGCAGGTATTATAGATCAACAACGGACTAATGGTTTTGTTTTAGATATAGAAAAAGTTATGGGCCTTATGGCTATGTTTGAAACTAAGCTGCATGATCTGGAGCAGGAGGTTCAAGAAGAGTTCAAGCCGACTGTAACTATTCAGGTACTGACACCTAAGTTTACAGCAGCCGGAGCATTAGCTAAGACAGCGACAGACCAACATGGGAATGGAACCCGCCTGACAGAAGAAGAATACGATAAGTTAAAGATACACCAGAACCCAAAACCAATTGAGCGTAGAACCGAAACACCTTTTAACTTAGGTTCAAGGAAACAAATAGGCGAGTACCTGATTAACTTTGGCTGGAAGCCTAAGAAACATACACCCACAGGCCAGCCCATAGTTGATGAAGCTACGCTGAATAGAGTTAAAGGCATACCGCAAGCCGCTATGATCGCTAATTACTTGATGCTACAAAAGCGTTTGGCTCAGACTAAAAGCTGGATCAAAGAACTAAATGATTCTACTGGTAGGGTACACGGTTACGTTAACCCTAACGGTGCGGTGACATCTAGAATGACACACTCCCACCCTAACATGGCTCAAATCCCAAGTAGTACCTCACCATATGGTGTAGACTGTAGGTCTTGTTGGACAGTACCGAAGGGTTACAAGCTGGTAGGTATTGATGCTTCAGGGTTAGAGTTACGGATGTTAGCACACTACTTAAATGACGAGGGCTACACCAATGAAATCCTTAACGGAGACATACACACCGCTAATCAAAAACTTGCTGGACTTGAATCAAGAAGTCAGGCAAAAACTTTCATCTATGCCCTCCTATACGGAGCAGGAGATGCGAAACTTGGATCAGTGGCTGGAAGAGGTAGAGAAGCTGGCAAAGGACTTAGACAACGCTTCTTTGATAATCTCCCATCATTTAAATCTCTTACGGATAGAGTACAAAGAGAAGCAAAGGGTGGATACATTAAAGCATTAGATGGACGGAGGCTTACAGTACGCTCTGAACACGCAGCGTTAAATACATTGCTGCAAGGTGCAGGTGCAATTGTAATGAAACAGGCGTTGATGTTCTTAGACGCTAACATTAAACGCAAAGGCTATGACGCTAAGTTTGTAGCTAACGTACACGATGAATGGCAGATAGAGTGTAGTGACGATGATGCCGAAGCAGTAGGTAAGGCAGGCGTTAAGGCTCTTGTAGAGGCTGGTTGTGTATTCAACCTTAACTGTCCTTTGGGTGGAGACTATAAAGTCGGGGAGAACTGGAGTGAAACACATTAAAAATTGTATAGAGTGTGGCGTTGAGTTAGATGTATCTACTAACTGGTATCCTTCTTTTGTACCGAAGCATCACTACAAATGTACAACGTGCTACGACAGACAGCGCATAAAGAATCATGTTGTTGCTGGTACTGCTGGGCCTAAGACTATAGCCAAACATCTTGGACACACTACAAATGAGAAATACGATTCTGTTGTAGAGGGCTACGTATACATTATATCTAATCCTGCATGGAATGGCTGGAAGAAAGTGGGTATGGCTATTGATGCCTATGACAGGTGTAGCGCCTTTCAAACTTCTTCTCCGCTGCGAGATTTTAAAGTAGAATACTGTAAGCACTTCTCAGATAGAAGGGTTGCAGAAAAACTGACTCACGAAGCCCTGTTTGATCTAGATGTCGAGAGAGCAGGCGAGTGGTTCAAGGCTTCTACTAAACAAATAAAACAAATTATACAATCAGTTAAAGGTGAGACCCATGAGTCTATCAACAGTAGTTCCTGATATATATCAAAAGTTAGAGATGCTTTCAGAAGGCGTGGCACTACCGCTAACTGAAGAAGAGATTGATAGTACTGTTGCGGCTATGAGAGAGGCTCTTGTTTCTTGGGCAACGCCTCGTAAAAGAGACACTAACTTTACTGTCCGTATGTCCAACGTAGGTAAGCCCTCCCGTCAGTTGTGGTATGAGAAACGTGATCCCGCTGGTCGTGGAGGTGTTGATGGAGCAACACAGATAAAGTTTCTGTACGGTCATCTCCTTGAAGAGATTGTGCTGATGTTAGTTCGTATGGCTGGACATAAAGTTACAGACGAGCAGAAGGAAGTGGTTGTTCAGGGTGTTGTCGGCCACATGGATTGTAAAATAAACGGTCAGGTGGTAGATGTTAAGACCGCCTCGCGCTTTGCATTCAATAAGTTTCGTGATGGTAGACTTGCACAGGACGATCCTTTCGGATACTTGGGACAGCTTGCTGGTTACGAGAAGGCAGAAGGTACAGAAGGTGGCGGGTTCTTAGTGTTAAACAAAGAGAGCGGGGAGTTGTGTATGTACATCCCCGATGATCTTGATAAGCCTAACATAGACACTAAGATAACTAACCTGCTACCTGCCCTTGAGCTTGACACAGCACCAGAGCTTTGTTACTCTCCAATACCTGATGGAAAGAAAGGCAATATGAAACTTCCAAAGGGTTGTAACTGGTGTAAATACAAGCACGAGTGCCATAAAGATGCTAATGATGGGCAAGGACTTAGAACTTTTAAATACTCTAACGGCCTAACATACCTCACTGAAGTTGTAGTCGAACCCAAAGTAGAAGAATACTTATGAACAATACAAAAGCTAAAAGAATACGTAGACACGCTTCAACGCTGTTGGTTGGCTGGTTGCGCTCTCTCCTCACTGAAGAAGAGGGCGCGAAGATCAACATAAAGAACTACGCTGATCACATGCCAGAGCAGACCCACATTTACGCTAACCGTAGAATGCTGTTGAATGCTTATCATCCTAAGTGGATAACTAAGAAGATTAATCAGCTTCTTAGGATTTATCCGCACTTGCAAGTAGAAGACGTAGACTTGGAGCTGGTTCAATGGAAAGCAAACAAAAAACAGGCATAGAAATAGAAGCTATGATTATCGCTGTAGGCAGTTTTCTTTATAACACGGACAATTCTATTTGTGATATTGATTCAGAGTTTCTTAGTAACTTAAATCTTTTAGTATCTACAGAACTAGAAAAAAGAAAGGCAGAACTACATTGAACAAGATAAAAAAAGCAAACCGGAAAGCTCGGAGAGCGCGTCCAGTTAATCCTAATGTTGTTACGGGCTACGATTCTAACTGGGAGTATGAGCTGCACAGCGGTATCTTAGATGGCTGGAGCTTTCATACAGATAAGATTCCTTACACCGTTGACCACAACTACCACCCAGATTTTCTAAAAGAGATTGACGGCAAGAAAGTTTTGTTAGAAGCAAAAGGAAGATTCTGGGACTACGCTGAGTTCAGCAAATACATCTGGATAAACAAGGCACTGCCTGAAGACACTGAGTTGGTGTTCCTGTTTGCTAATCCAAGCGCCCCTATGCCGCAAGCCAAAAGACGTAAAGACGGCACTAAAAGAAGTCACGGTGAGTGGGCGAGTGCCAACGGTTTTACATGGTATAGTGAGGATAGTATTCCTGATGGCTGGATTAACATCGAAAAGAAAGAAACTTTCGACTGATGTCAGCCGCAAAGATGCAAGGCGAGACAGGTTTGAAAGGAAAAAGAAATTTAAACAACGTAAACGTGAGGTAAAGTATGGCAAGGTTAAATGATGCTACGCCTTCCGAATGGAACGCGGCTAGAGATATGATAAAGAAAAACCAAGACGCTATTTATCAAGAGCGTGAAGCTACTAAACAAAAGACAGGCTTGGAGGCTTGGATGCATGCAGCACACGATGAAGGCTCAGAGCTTTGGGAAGATGAGCTTGACGCAGTAAACAAACCCACCCACTACAACACAGGCAACATAGAGTGCATTGAAGCTATTGAAGAGTCTATGTCTAGTGTTGCATTCAAGGGCTACCTCAAGGGTAACTGCCTGAAGTATCTGTGGCGTTATGACTACAAAGGCAAGCAGGTAGAGGACTTGCAGAAGGCTGGTTGGTACTTGAATAAATTAACTAAGATGGTGACAGAGGAAAATAGCTGATGGAGTATTCTATAAAAGCGGTAGCAGGTATTTTAATTGTTTGTATTGTTAGTTTTGGATTGGGCGCTTTATTAGCACAAGCAACATGAATTGCTGGCACTGTAGATCAGAAATTATATGGCACGGTGATCACGACATAAGTGAAGAAGACGCAGCGTATGATATTATGACAGAGCTTTCCTGCCCTGAGTGCCGCGCAGTAACAATAGTTTATTACCCCAAAGAGGAAAAAAATAATGGATCAGTATCAGCAGTTTATACACAAGAGTAGGTATGCACGGTGGATGCCGGAGAAAGGCAGACGAGAAACATGGGAAGAGACAGTCAACCGTTATGTAAGTTTCTGGGTTGATCGCGGTCAGCTAGATCAGAAGACTAGTGCCAAGATGTTTGACGCTATATATAATTTAGAAGTTATGCCATCAATGCGTTGCATGATGACAGCAGGCGAGGCGTTAGATAAAGATAACGTAGCTGGTTTTAATTGTAGCTACTTGCATATCGACTCACCGCGCAGCTTTGACGAGCTGATGTACGTGCTGATGTGTGGTACAGGCGTAGGGTTTAGTGTTGAGCGTAACTTTATTAACAAGATGCCTGAGATTGCAGAGACTTTTCATGCCACTGACAGCACTATTGTTGTTGCTGACAGTAAGATAGGCTGGGCTTCATCGTTCCGTGAACTTATTGCTATGCTGTACGCTGGTAAAATACCACAGTGGGATATGAGCCGTGTACGAGGAGCAGGAGAGCGCCTTAAAACATTCGGTGGCCGGGCTTCAGGGCCAGAACCACTGATAGATTTGTTTAACTTTTGTATTGAAGTCTTTAAGAAAGCGCATGGTCGTAAGCTAACATCTATTGAGTGTCACGACATCGTATGTAAGATTGCAGATATTGTAGTGGTTGGTGGCGTTAGACGTTCAGCCCTGATCAGCCTGTCTAATCTTTCTGATCAGCGTATGTCTAAAGCTAAGTCGGGTGATTGGTGGAGGAATGAGGGCCATCGTGCGTTAGCGAACAACAGTGTTGCGTACACTGAGAAGCCTGACTTTCAGTCTTACTTGACTGAGATGCAGAACATGTACGAGTCTAAGGCGGGTGAGCGTGGAATCTTCAGCCGCGTAGCAGCACAGAAGATTGCAGGTCGTAATGGAAGGCGTGATACTGAGCAGGACTTTGGTACTAACCCATGCTCTGAGATTATCTTACGCAGCAATCAGTTCTGTAACCTGTCAGAGATTGTCGTGCGTGAGAATGATACGTTAGCATCTTTAAAGAAGAAGTGTGAGATGGCTGCTATCATTGGAACACTACAGGCTACGCTCACTAATTTCCGATACTTGCGAAACTGTTGGAAAAGAAACACTGAAGAAGAAGCTCTGTTAGGTGTAAGCATGACAGGCATAATGGATCATAGGATTTTGAGCGGTGCTGAACCTGAAAAACTTGAGAAGTGGCTGGACGAAATTAAGAAAGTGGCTATTGAAACTAACGAGGAGTGGGCTGCATCGCTTGGGATTAATCAGTCTGCGGCTATTACGTGTGTTAAGCCAAGCGGTACTGTATCTCAGCTTGTCGATTCTGCTTCTGGCATCCATCCTCGCTTCTCTAAGCATTACATTCGCAGAGTCCGTAGCGATAAGAAAGACCCGCTTGCAGTCTTCATGGAAGACAAAGGATTCCCAGTAGAGCAAGATGTTATGTCACCTACGTCATCAGTCTTTAGCTTCCCTGTGAAGGCTCCAGAAACTTCTGTGACCGTCAGTGACGTTGGTGCTATGCAGCAGTTAGCACTTTGGAAGGCTTACCAGAATCACTGGTGTGAGCATAAACCAAGCATTACTGTGTACTATACGGACGATGAGTTCCTTCAAGTAGCACAGTGGATATGGGATAACTTTGATCTCTGTAGCGGTATTAGTTTGCTTCCAGTCAGTGACCATGTATATCAACAGGCTCCATATGAGGACATCAATGAAGACCAGTATAAAGAATTAGTTTCTTCGATGCCGCAGGGTGTGAGTTGGAATGACTTAGAACAATTTGAAAAAGAAGATAACACCACAGGCTCTCAGGAGTTAGCGTGTGTAGGTGGTGCTTGTGAAATTGTCTAAGGCTGAAGCTAACATTCTTGGTTTTAAGGTCTTAATAAATACTAAAGGGGTTGTCGAGACAGAAATGTCCGGCATCCCCGAAAAGGATTTACATAAGGCTTTTAAAGACGGAGAGCTGGAGACAATAAGAAATATTATATCTCTAGCCAAACCAAAGCTAGAATCTCTTCACGCTTTCTTGGAAGAAGAGCTTAATGCCCTGAACCACAACCCTACCATTTAGCGCGATCTGCCCAATAAGCTGCTGACATTTTTCCTTTCTTAATGTTTTTTGCATGACGAGCTTTGAAACTAGCGCGTTTCTTCTTCATTCTTTCTGACTCTCCGGCTTTGGGCTTACCTGCGGTCTTAGCTCCTTGTTCTCCGAAACGGATTGTTTTAACTTTGTCTCCTTCTTTTGCCACAACCACATGGCTTTTCTTCGGGTGATTTGGTGTGCGTTTCGGTTTGTTGTAACCACTAACTCCAGCCCTCTCTAGTCGTGAATCTTTTTTCTTCTTAGCCTTGCCGCCTTTCTTGTAATCATCTCTAGTCATCATGCTGTTTTCTTCCTGTATTTTCTGGTTTTAGCTGCGACTTTTTTAGGCTGCTTGCTGTGCTGCTTGCCCTTCTTGGTGTCTTCGCGTTTCTTTTTGGTTGTAGCCGCGTATTCTTTCTTGCTTAAAGACTTAATAGCTTTTTCGGGCAGATACCTTTCACCTGTTTTTGCACTGGGCTTACCAGACTTAGTGCGCCATTTCTGTTTCGTCCAAGCCTTCAGAGACTTTTGAGATTTTTTAAGTGCCATTATTTTTTATGAACCTTTTGAACTGGGAAGTTGGCCTCCAAGCTTGCGCCTTTATGCTTAACAAACTTGCCGGAGTGCTTCATAAGTTTTAACGATCCATCTTTCTGCTTCATCCAGTGATGACCTGACGGTGCTTTTACTTTCATTTCTTGTATCCTCCACCCGCTGATTTGTATTCTTTAGCTAACATCTGAGCTTTACGCGCAGACCATTGACCAGCTTTACCGCCTTTAGTACCCGCCTTGATCTTGTTGAACAAGCGTTTACGCATTGCTGGCTTAGTGTAGTTGTTTGCTTCGTTTACTTTAGATTTAGTTTTAGGCTTTGCTTTTTTAGCCATCTTACTTCTCCCGTGAAACTTTCTGAACCTTTTCGACAGAGCGCATAGCTCCAAGACCTAACATACCCATCAGTACTGGCATCATTGTAGATGTTTCAATGAGCGGTATAATTATATCAGAAGAAGCTAGAGCCAGTCCAAAGTTAGTCATGGGGATAACGATGAAGTTTGAGGCCATCCCAGCGACACAAACCCACCCGACTGCTGGCCTCCAGCCCGCTACAAACATAGAGCTAGAAGCAGCTTCAACCTTGTTGACTTCTAGTTGCCCTTTTGCAAGCTCCTGCGCGTGTTTCTCCGACATTGTAGCTATCTCGTGTGCCAAAGTGTTTTTAGTATCTTTGTCTTCGATAAATTTATCTAGCAGTCCGGCTACTGGGCCGATTAATGACTCTAACATTTATTTTCCCCTTGCCATGTAAGCTGTTGCGCCAAAGTAAAGACCTACCACAGAAGCCTGTGATAGGAACAACATGTCTGAAAGTGAAGCTATAGTTGCTAAACGGTCTTCTGGTATGAACGGAAACAAAGGCAAGATAGCGTAGATACACATGCTTATCATTGCTAACCACGCCATTTTCTTTTGAGAGTCTGCTTTATCTTCGCGCAGCTCTATGTCTAGCATCTCTTGGTGTTGGTGTATCTCTGCGTCTGTTACGGTGCCGTCACCGTCTAAATCCCAGTCCTCATACTTTGAACCGTGTTGAAATCTCTTAGGAGACACTAGTAACACCACATAACAGGCTTGTGATCGTCTCGCATATCAACATGTACAAAACCTTTCGCAACACCGATGCCAATAAACCCAAGCGCACAGGCGTGACGCACTAGCTGCATACGCTGACGGCCTCCGTTTACTGCTATGTCAGCCGCAATGCCTTGTGCGTGTGTTCCCGGCCCTTTGGGTTTAGACTTTTCTAGTCTGTGGTTGGGACTTCTATACCCGCTAGTAATGTAAAACGGAAAGCCACAAGCTTCTCGCAAGTGGTCTAGCTTGTGTACAAACTTAGGGTCTATGCCGTTCTCGTTTGTTTCTTTGCATTTGAAGTCTTCGAGTTTGAAGTATCTAAATTCTTCGGTCATTAACTACAGTTCCTTTTTAGTGTGTTATATACCTTGCCGCCTTCAGATTTTTTCATTAGCCCGGCAGACCTTCCAATCGCATAGTCTATTGCTTGTTTTTGAGTATCGTGAATTGGAAATTCTTCCCCTGTAAGTGGATCAACAGGGCCGTTTTTACGCACATACTCTCGAACATCATCTTCAGACGACACAGTTCCTTTACTATCTAAAACACTTGGAAAAGTAATCCACTTTGTTTTAGTTTTGTTTAAAGGGAATGTCACTGATCTTTCAGAATAAGTTTCCTGTCCTTTTCCAAAATCTCCTTGATGTGTGGGCCGACCTACTCGCGTAGTTACTTTGCCTCCTTTACGGAACATGGGCAAACCTTTTAAAATGTCTTCGCGCATAGCTTCTGTCATTTTAATTGTAGGTAAAGAAACAACATTGTCGCCTTGTTTGTACTCGATCATTTTTATATCTACGCCATACTTATCAGCAAACTTTGTTTTTAGAAGCTTCATTAAAGTTTTGTCATAGAAGTCTAAAAACTTTTTGCCTTCTCCAGCATCTACGTCTTTAGCGTTTCTTTCAGCTTGCATCCGTCCAGTAGTTAAAGCAACTTGATCGTAGCCTTCTTCTGCTGCGGTCATCATAGATTTTCTAAGACCTTGAAGCGCCCAACGCTTTTCAGACTTAAACGGAAGGTCAGGAGTTTTTTCTTCAAGCTCCATTACTAAATCTATAATTTCATCTTCTTTAGTTTGGATATCTCCTAAATTGCTTAAAGTGTTATTAATTTCACCTATTTGTTTTTCATAAGTATCTCGTTTTTGTACATATTCTGCTTCTGTTATGGTTCCATCATCTATCATATCGTCTATTTGATCAAGCTTATCTATAAGATTATCTCTTTCATTCTCAAGCTTAATAAAGTTGTCTGTGTAAGTTACTTCTTTTCTTTTTTCTTCTACTAGTTTCTGATCTTCTATAGTATAGTAGCCTTTCCCGCTTTTTCCAGTTGCTGCTTGATGTGCATCTGATTGTATTTCATCAATTAATAAAGTTTTATTAAACGCATTATCAGTTTGTTCAATATCAGCTAAACGAATATGTGCTACAGGGTTTTTAAGCTCAGGAAAATGCGTGTGCTCATAATTTAGTTCTACTTTCTTAAACTTAGATGGAAGCGTAAATACTACTTCACGGTAGTTTTGAGTATCTCCACCTTCAAAAGCATAATCTAAGTGAAGATCAACAGTTTTAAAATCGCTGCCTTTTCCAGAGCTTTTAAATTTACTTTGCATTCCGCTGTACCAAGACTTAAAAGCAACTTCATCATCAATTATTTCAGAAATCATTTCGGCTTCTTCGGGATACGTTTCATCAACCCAATTCCAAAAAACAGTTTCCTCGTCCTCTTCTCCTAAAAACGGATCGGCTGGAGTATCGTCTTCGTAAACTTCTTCTTTTTGTTTCTTGTGTCGGCCTGTGTATATGTCAAAATCAAAGTCTTGTTGTTGTACAAAGTCTAACACTTCTTCTTTAGTAACATTTTGTTTATCTTTAAACTGCTCAACAACTCCTGTCCACTCTAGTTCTTCATCAGTTACTTCTGGACGTTTTTTCAGGTTGTTTATTATCGACTGGCCCGGAACAGGTTTTGAAATATTTAAGTTAGCCGTTTGTTTTTCTAATTCGCTATAAAAACCAGACTGCTTTTTAGGCGCAAAATATTCGGCAATTGCTTTAACAACCGTACCTTTGCTATATCTTACACGACCTCCAGAAGCCATTCGCAAAACACGCATAGGATCAGTTTCATCCATATACGCTGCTCCAGCTTCTTCGTTGTATGGTACGCCTGTTAGTTTGTTTATACGCTCATCAGGCTCTAAAGGAGCATTAGGAACACGTTGATCTACAACGCCGCCCATAGCTTTTTGAAGTCTTTCGTCTACTTCTTCTTCTTTTTCTTTTTCTACTGGTTTAATTAAATCAGTTTTAAGTAAGTCGTAATAAATCTTTAATAAGTCTTTTTGTAGTTGAATAGCTTCGTCACCTTTTACATCAGGTGTTTTTTCATGGATAGTTCGTAAAAGTTGGATACTGGGTTTGTTAGGTTTTGCTTTACCACGACTAAGAAATGTAATATCTTTTTTACTTAGTCCCCTGTCTAAAAGTATTTTACCAGTTTCTTTTTCTCCTACTAATGTTTGAGAAGCTTGTATTAACGAATACAGTTCAGTTTGATACGATACAATTTTTTCTTGTCCTTGCTTATATCTAGATTTTATTTCTTCCGCGTCTCTTCCATAGTTTACGCCTATATTAATAACTTCATTCCTTGCAGATTTGTAGTCATTTATAGCATATTTAAAAGTGTTTTCAATGTCTAACTCAGTAAACTTAACGCCTGTAGCGTTAGCTAAAAGCTCGGCATACAGAGGCTTAGTTTTTCCTGTGCTTGGGCTGGGCGTTCCTGTATAAGCTTTAACTAAATTTTGAATGCTTGTAACACTTCCGGGAGTAAAAGACTTTCCTACGATTTCTAATACGTTAGACGCTTTTTCTACAGCACTTAACCCGGGAGTAAATACTTCTTTTCCATCAGGAGTTCTTCCATTTTCGTTTACTGCGGCCAAGCCAACATCAGTAAGCGCAGCAGTCAAAATGGTTTCTTCAACGTAAGGCTTAAAAAACTGGTATGTAAAAGCCATAGAAGAATCTAAAAGTCTTCTACCATATTCTTCTTCAGTTATTTCTCCTTTGGCCCACGACGCTGCCGCTGCTCTAAAAGGTTCTTTTATTGGGCTATATGAGTCTATATACTGTGTATCGTTTGTATATATCTTATCTCCAATTTTTACAACATTTTTAGGTGCGACTTGAGACCACGGAGTTGCGCTCAGTGTTTGAATAGCTTCATGTTCGTCTTCACTAAACCCTGCCATGTATGAAGTTCCACTAGCAATTCCTCCCCAAGAAGCTGTAGTAGCGGTTAAACCCGCCAAGCGTTTAGCTCCCCTTTTAGCTAACACATCATTTTTAGATCGTATTTCTTTAGCGCCTTGTGTTGCAATATGTGCAGTAGTTCTAATTATTTCTGCGGGAAAAGAAAAGAAACTACCAACAGGTAAGCCCTTTAAAGCTTTAACTCCTTTTGGCACACGATCATAATTAGGCATTGTATTGCGTACAATAGAAGCCGCTCTTTCTTCAAGTATATTGATAGGTATAGCTGGAAAAGCACTTTCAAGAGTTTTTAGCTCTTGATTAAAATAATTTATTTTATAGAAATCGTCCGTAGCCACATAAAGATTTTCAATAAACTTTTGTTTATTTTTAGACAGTCCGTAAGACTCTAATTTCTTAGAAATGTTTTTACCCAATGTATCAGCACTAGATTCATAGCCTGCTTCAAGCAAAGCCCTAAATTCATTGGCTCTAACATTAGTATTTATAATCCCTAAACGTAAATACTTTTCGTAAGTGTTGTTAAAACTTTTATCGCCTTGCTTTAAAATAGAATCTTTTAAAAGTTTAAAAGTCTCTTTAGCTTCTCCGCCAAAAGGATTAACGCCGTTAGCTATACCAAACTGCGCTCCGCCCGTTACGTTTCTAATATGTGTAACATGACTAAATACAGTTTTAAGTTTTTGTGTAGCCCCTTTAGCAGACAAAAAGTTTTTATACCATTCAAACTGATCGCCAGTTATAAACTTAGAAGTATTATTTTTAATCTCATCTAATATTTCTGGGGTAGTATATTGCCCGTCAAGGTTTGAATTAGTTCCTGTTATTTTTGCGTTATAAACTGCCCGATCTCTTTTTTGGCCTTCTTTAAATATATAGCCGCCGCTCTGTCCTAACTTTTCTAAATTAGAATAAAATTTATTCGTTTCAAAAAGATTAGACATTTTTGAAACAGTCAGAATAATGTTTTCGCTTGGCTCTTTAATTTCTCCCATTAAAGCTCTAATTTCAGGCGGTATAGACTCTTTAGACTTTAGTATGTCTTTGTTAACTTTTCGTAGACTGCTAAAATAATCTACAAATTCTGACGCATTTCCAACATTTAAAATTTCTTCAACCTGATCTTTTGCTTGTTCTCTTGCTACAGACTCAGACATGTTGGGATTCATATCTAGATTTTGTAGATATAAAAAATCCTCTGCGTCCTGTTTTATTTTAGGTTCTGGTTTGTATCCGCTGTCTTCATACAGACGGTATGATCGTCTAATATATTCGCCTGTGTTTTCTACAATTGTTTCTTTTAAAGAGTCAGCAACAGAAGAAGAACCTACCAAATCTTTAGATAGCTGATCAATTAGTTCTCTAGCATTTAAAAATTCTTCAGCCTGTGTGTCCGTTAAATTATACATATCCGCCAGCTCAATGATTTTATCTTGTTGGCGTTTGCCTTTTAACCAGCGCAGGTCTTGTGTAAATAAACTGTTTATAGTTTCAACCACTTCTTCTTTATCAGCGGATTCAACCATTTCGTCTATAGATTTTTGAAGGCGTAAAGCAACATGTTCAGCTTTAGCAATAGTTTGACGTTGCGCGTACTCTGAATCTTGCATAGCATTGTAAGCTTTTGGAGTCCAATATCCGCGTGTAGTAAAAAAACGGTTAACAAACTTTCTAACTTTATTAGAGTTTTGAAGAGCTACTTGACTAGAATCTTCAGGAGTTTCACTGAGTTTTATCTCTTCTTCAGGAAGCTTTAAGTCTGCTGTTTGTTTTGCTTCACTCAACATTTCAAACGCAACTTCAGCGCGTTCTTCATCTGTAAGTTCTTCTGGTGTCTTTTTAAACTTTCGATATATAAAGCCTGCTCCTTGAGCTGTTCCGCCTGCAAGATCAAAAAGACTTCCTATAGTTATTCCTATTAGTCCTTCTTTTAATCGCATGTCTAGCTCAGTGTCGTCTTCATCAGACGATAAAAAACTCACAGCATCTTTAA
>Ga0181410_1000409_pt1 | contig 19300 bp, 30 predicted proteins | sample 33SPOviralmetaG_FD_130112 | JGI IMG/M metagenome (GOLD analysis project Ga0181410, IMG submission 130112) | Marine viral communities from the oligotrophic San Pedro Time Series (SPOT) site, San Pedro Channel, CA, USA - 33 SPOT_SRF_2012-06-20 | ecosystem: Environmental > Aquatic > Marine > Strait...
TATCACCCGGTGACACAACCAACCAAGGTTTTGATGTAAGAGCAGGTACAGGTGTAGATTTTGGTACATCAGGAACACAAGACATAGAAGCAGATGGTAACATAACAATAGGTGATTCAGGATCACTGGAAAACATCACAGTAACAAAACAGAACGGTGGTACAACCACAACAACAGCAGATATGCTAGATGGTGGTGTCACATTAAAGTCAACCACAGAAACACAGAACTGTGAATGGTCAGGATCTGCTTACCGATGTGGACAATATACCAACGGTAGAGACAGTTTCACAGTAAGAGTACAGATCAAAGATGCCAGTGGCAACGTGTTGGCCACAGTAGAGCAAACAAGGAACACAGACGCAGGTTACTATAACAACACAGCCATACACGAAGACACGGTGACCTACACAGGAGAAGGTTCGAGGAATTATGATTGGCAATGGTCGGGCACAGATGGTACTTCTCCAAATGGTATTAACACTAGGGTAGGCCCAAACTTGGTGGGTGCGGCATTGGAAATGACATTGGCAGACATAGACTATTCACCAACTCCACCTATATCAGAAGAAACACAGGAAGAAATTGAAGAAGCAGAAGAAACCATTGAAGAAGTAGAAAACATTATTGAAAACATTCCTGTAGAAGAAATAATAGAAGGTGTTGAAGAAATTGCTATTGAAGAACCCACAGTTGAAGTAGTGGAACCTACAATAGAAGAACCAACTGTAGAGATTGAAGAACAAGCGTTTCAAGAATCATTTGAAGAAAATTTTACAACATTACTTGAAGAAGAAGGATTAACAGAAACGTTTGAAGAAGCATTAGTTGAAGAAGGTATTACAGAAGAACAGTTTTTTGAAGCAGTAACAGAAATGGTTACAGAAGAATTTGCAACACCTACAGAAGAAGAACCTACTGTGGAAGAACCAACAGTTGAAGAAGAAGCACCAGTTGAAGAAAGTTCAGTAGTAGAAGAAGAACCTACAACAGAAACAGAAACAGTAAATACTAGTGAAGAAACAGTTGAAACAGAATCAGAACCAACTACAGAAACGGAAACAACTGAAAGTGAACCTAGTACGGAAACATCAGAAACTGAAAGTACAGAGAGTGAGACTGAGTCTACGGAATCAGAAGAAGCTGAAACAACTGAACAAGAAGAGTCCACTAGTAATGAAGAAGAGTCAGTGGAAGACGGTAACGAGGAAGCATCTACTGATGAACAAGATGGTGCAGATACAAGTGTTGATATCGATAGTGTAGAATCTGAAGTTAGTGAACTAACTAAAAAAGTTGAGAAGATACTTAAAAAATTAGAATCAAAATTAAAAACACTTGACCAAAAGTTAAAAGTTGTATCTTTAGTAACACAACAAGCAATGATTGAAGACCAGCCAGATATGTCAGAATACACAGGTCAAAAGTTTTATGATTCTAGAAAACTTCCAGATAATCCAGATTGGTATGCAGAAGATACCATATTAGATGCTTATAATAGATCAATATACCAAGATATCACACTAACAGCATACACAGGTAATGATCCTATAGCACAGCATCAACAAGAACTAAATATAGTAAATGATAAAATTAGTAGGCTTGAAGCTGAAATAGAGGTACTTAAAAATGAACGTAATTAATAAACTTACACAATGGGCATCTTTGATTGGTGTTATTGGTGCAATAGGTGGCGGATTTTATGCATGGGGAGAATTTAATACAAGATTATCAGCAATTGAAAATAAAGATTTCGTTGTTAATGAAACTGTAGACCTTACTGGCGTAAATGACAAGATTGCAAATATTAGAGTTGAAACAATTGATAGAATTAAAGCAATTGAAGAAAAACTTGAAAATGAATCTGAAACAGATATTGGTGCAATACAGGCAGACATTAGTGCATTAAAAGATACAATCTTAAAAGCAACTAAAGATATTGAGATCCAATCAAAAGTAAATGAATTACAAGATCAAAAAATTGAACAAGTAAGATTAAAAGCAACAAACCCGTTAGCCAATTAAACTTGAGCAAATGTATGTTGTTTCTTACCAAAGTGAGAACAACTTTTTTGACATCTTGATAAGAACATAGGATGGTTTTCATTCCAACTATCTTTTAGTATTTGTGAAAACCATTCATGATCTAATATATCTTGAATGTCGTGTTTATAAGAATTATTCCAATTAGAATTATATTTAGAAAACTTGTCTAACATACCATCACGTTTATACCAATTGTTATCATACAAATAACAACAAGGCCAAATTTGTCCATTAGCACCAAAATATATTTCACCTTCATGAATAAGTTTACATTTGATATTTAAATTTTCAGTTTCGTTATTAATTTCAGGGTGTTGATATTTTTTATCTGTTAAAGATACTTTGTTTACAACTTCTTTAGTTTTTTTATTAACAACGGTATGTGTATCTTCTTGTTTCATAGAGTAACGTAGTGTAAATTTAAAACCAAGTTTAGCAGATAGTTGCTTTGCTTTTTCTATGTCATTAATGTTATGGTCAAATGGATTATACACCCATTGTCCTTTTCCACCTGCTTCAGAATAAGCAGTCATATTTTCTACAAGTTTATTCCAGTTAACCCCAACTCTGTAAATTTCATTAGTGTCTTCAAATCCATCTACACAAAAACGCATATCTAATTTAGGATTGTTTTTGCTAATTGCTCCTAGTTCTGTCCAATATTCTTTTGAACGTAATCCACCGTTAGTAGAAACAATTATAACTTTAGGATTCATAGATAATGTGTATTCACATATTTCTTTAAAGTCTTGATTTACTAAAGGATCACCTAGTACGCCACAATAAAAAATTTCTTTGTTTTCTATATACTCTTTTGAGTGTAATACTTTTTTATAGTGTTCTAACGTAATATCGGCCAGTTCTACATCTGGGTTTGTTTCCCCTTTTAGTGTTCTAGCACACCCTGGACATCTAGCATTACATCTAGTGGTTAGTTCTACTTCTATTTTTTTAAGATCTTGTACAAACATAATTGGTTTACTCTTTAATTTGCCACCTTGATCCTTTATCACCACATTTTATAAAGCATTCAGGTATATTTAATTTATGGGTACCGTTCCATGAATCTGCTAAAACTTTGGCATAATATTCATGATTGAGAATTTCTTCTAATGAGTGTTTACTAGCATCATTCCAATCCTCTCCATATTTTTGAGAAATTAATTTTAATTGAGGCCAAAAGTCTGTGGTGTTTCCAGTATGAAACCAACAGCAAGGCCAAACTTTTTTGTCATAACCAATAAACATTTCTTTTGAATGAATAAATTTGCAAGTGATACTTTTTGATTCTTTTTTGCTTATTTTAAAATGTGGAAATTGATGAAATCTGTCTGTTAGTTCTTTTGTTCGATCAAGTTCTTTATGTTTATATTTTTCTTTTAACTGAGATTGTGAGGTTATTGTTTTGGTAATAGTTTTTAGATGACCATTAATTTTTTTTATACTTTTTGAGTCCCAACTACGCCAGTTTCTAGTTGATAACCTAGTTTTAAACTTAAATCCAAGATCTTTAGCACTTTGTTTAGCAACGTCAAGATCATTAACATTATGTTCAAAAATTAAATATTGCCAATTTCCAGTTCCTCCTGCTTCAGAATAAGCAGTCATATTTTCCCATAGTTTTTTCCAAATAACATTAACTCTATATAAATGATTTGTATTCTCATGTCCATCTACTGAAAATGTTACAGTTACTATAGCATCACTATCATGAGAAAGTTTTCCAAGATCTTTCCAAAATTCTTTTGGACGTACTCCGCCATTAGTTGTAAGATTTACCCACGATGCTTTGTTGTCAGATAGATATTGTGAAATAGGAAGAATATCTTTGGCCATTATACAATCCCCAAGAACACCACTGAATACAAAACCTTTATCTTTTATAAAATTAGGAGGAAATATATTTTTAAATTCTTCAATAGTAATTTCATCTAATAATAAATCAGGCCTAGTTTTTCCAAATTTTGTTCTAGCACAACCAGGGCACCTAGCATTGCATTTAGATGTTAGTTCTATTTCTACTATATCTATGTGTTTTGAGAGCATATTAATATTTATATAGTGTTAAAACTGTTATACAATACTATATATAGTGGCCAATTTTTCTGCATTTTATGGTTGACAGATCTTGAATCTATGTTATATTAAGATATAAACTAAATTAACAGGAGAAGATGCAAATGTCATCAAAAGTTATATTTAAAAACGTAAGTATATCAAACAAACCAGAAGAAGCACTTTACAAAGTAGTAAAAACTGTAAATGTATTAGATACAGATTTACCTGGTAAACTTTTTAACACACTTGAGTTAAAAACTTTATTTCCGCAGTTAAGCACAAAGCATATTAACTGGGAGGTCATTAGTGAGTGATATGAAAAAAATTATTCCTACATATGATACTAAAATTGCACTAGCCGTTGCTAATAATGTTTTTCGTAAGTTTGGCTATATTAGAACTACAGAAGCAGTTCATGGTGAACGTAAATCTAACAAAGATAGAGTATTAGAAGTATTAGCAACCAAACCTAAATATGCAAAAGCTGATCTTAAAAAAGCTGATGAGCAAATTGAACATTACCAAAGTTTGCTATTACTTAGATTAGGAGATAAAGGCAATGACTTTCAAGACAAAGTTCTTGATATTATTGCAAGTGATAATGTTAAAGCAGAACAAATTGGAGTTTTAGCATCATTACCACACACTTACCATGCCGCGATTGATAGAGAAAAAAGACAACAACATGAAAAGCAATTAGCTGAAAAAAGTTCTTTTGTTGGAGAACAAAGAAAAAGAATGATATTTGATGTAGTAGTTGATATGGTAAAACCTGTAAAAGATGGAACTCTACATATTATGACGTTCTTAGATAAAAACAATAATATTATTAAATCTTTTTCACCTGACAATCCAGTTAATAATGGTATTGTAGTTGGTGCAAGTTTACAAATAAGTTGTTGGGTAAAAGGACATCAGATTAACAAGTACACTAACGGTAAAGAAACTATGGTTAATAGAATTAAAATTTTAACAGAAGGGAGCAAATAATGTCGTTTGAAACACAGGCACTTGATAGAATTAACAGGCAGTTTATAGAAATGGGAGCAAAGACTCCAGATATGCATTGGCAACATGGCACACTTTGGATTAGCACAGAAAACAAACGTGATCTAAGAATTATCAAAGATGCGATGTTAGAAGATGTACTTCCTCCAAAACACTCTGTTTCATTTAGTGAAATGAAACCCACAGATAGAGAACCGTGGACAGAATGGGCAATGGATATTATAGGAGATAACATATAATGGCTGAATGGTTATTAACAATTTGGTTTACAATTATTCCTACTGATACAATGGAGCCAAAAGAGTTTTCTTTTACTACATCATATGACAGTATGGAAGAATGTGTAATAGAAGAAAAGAAATTTAATTCTATATCAGTTTCACTGCCAGGTATAGAGTTTCGTGCAGAAGCATCTTGTAATCAAAATCCAGAATATTGCACAGATGACGGATGTCCAAAATTTATGACACCATTAAGGAATGATAAAAATGTCTTATAGTATAATACAAGAACTAGAATCAAATAATTCAAGATTGTTTAAAGAAGATGTAATTAAGCGAGAAGCAGAAGCAAATAACATTAATTTCTTTCAAGGTTGTAAACTAGCACTTGATCCAATGGTATCATTTGGTGTTAAACAAGTTCCTGAAAGAAGCGGTTCTGATGGTAGTGGTTTAAGTTGGAATGAATTTTGTAATCTTACTGATCAACTAATGAAACGTGAACTTACAGGTCATGCGGCCAGAGATGCTATTGTTGAAGCAATGGAGCAGTCAAGTGAATCTGATTGGAATAGTTGGTACAGACGTATTCTTATTAAAGACCTACGTTGTGGTGTTAGTGAAAAGACAATTAATAATGTAGTTAAAAAAGTAAACAAAGATTATACTATACCTGTTTTTAAATGTATGTTGGCACATGATTCTGCTAATCATGAAAAGAAACTAGTTGGTGAAAAACTATTAGACTATAAACTAGATGGTGTTAGAGTACTTGCTATATATGATGTTGAAGCAGATTCAGTTACAATGTATTCAAGAAATGGTAAGCAGTTTATTAACTTTGGTCATATTGAAAAAGAAATAGTAGATACACTTGCAAGTAAATTTACAGAGTCTATGGTGCTAGATGGTGAAATGGTATCTAGTTCTTTTCAAGCATTAATGAAACAAGTACACAGAAAAGACAATGTAGAAGCAACAGATGCCAAGTTTGCACTATTTGATGTATTAACATTAAAAGAGTTTATGCAAGGTAAGTCAGAACTTGGTTGTTGGGATAGACATTTACAATTACAAGATTTACTTTCTGATACAAAAGAAGATAGTAATATATTTGTAGTAGATAAAGTAGAATGCAATTTTGATACAGAAGAAGGTCAAAAAACATTCAAAGATTATAATGCTATGGCAATTGACAAAGGTTTTGAAGGTATAATGATTAAAGATAGAGATGCAGTATATGAATGTAAGCGAAGTCATTTTATGTTAAAAGCAAAACCATTTATTGAAGTATCGTTAGAAGTTAAATCAACAGAAGAAGGTACAGGTAGAAATACAGGTAAACTTGGTGCATTGATTTGCGAAGGTACCGATGATGATAAGTTTATTAGAGTTAATGTTGGCAGTGGATTAAGTGATGCTAACAGAGATGAGTTTTGGGCTAATAAAGATAAACTTATTGGACAAATTGTAGAAGTAAGAGCAGATGCTATTACTAAAAATCAAGAAGCTGATAATGAATGGAGTTTGAGGTTTCCTAGATTCTTAAGATTTAGAGGTTTTGAAATTGGAGAAAAAATATAATGGATATTGCACACGGATTTGGAATGTTAGGAGTAGGACTAATTGCAATTCTAATTGGCGGAACTATAATTTTTTTAGTTATTAATAGAATACAAAGACTTGAAAAAGAAGAAAAAGAAAAAACAACAATATTAGATTTATTTAAGAGGTTAAAATGAAACAATGGATGATGTCGACAGCAACAGTACTGTTTGATGATACAAAGAACGATCTTAGAGCATTACCAAAAACAGTTAGATTACAAGTGCTAACAGTATTAAGTTTTGTTTGGTCTACTGCCTTTACATTATATATTTGGGGAATGATAAGACCAGATATATGGACTGGATTAGTTGTAGGTCATATTGCAGTTGTATTTGCAGTATATTTTACATTTAAACAATTTCATGATGTAAAGAAAGCAAGATACAAATTCCAAGAAGGATATCATAGTTATAATAGAGCTAGAGAGTTTGTAATATATAGAGACAAGTTTGGCAATCCATATAAAGTAAAATTACCAGAAGGTGATCCAGGAGGAGAACACGAATGAAAACTAATATAGAAGATCATTCAGAAGTAATGTCGTTATTAGGAAAGAAACTTGGTCTAATAGAAAATATAAACCATTTACAAAAAGAAATTGAAAAAATTGATAAAGAATTACATCTTATTGAAAAAGGAAAAATTTTTCATAAAATAAAAGGAGAGAACGATGGATAAACAAGAGCTACAAAATAAATTAGATTTACTATATTCTGAAAAGAAAGATATTGAATCACAAATAGAATTTTCTTCAAGTCAAAAAATGGTTGAATCCCTTGAAGAAGAATTGTATAATATAAATGATTCAATTAAAATTTTAACACAGTCGGTAAACAATGGATAATGTAATAAATTTAAAAAGAGAAAGACAAAGGCACAATAAAGAAAAACTTGATGCCGCTGAAACAGTATGTCAATATGGGTTTAAAGGACTACTTCATGAAATGCACAAATGCGATTTTCCTATAGATAGTCCAGACTTTCAACAAGATTTAGCCATTGCATTTAAGTTTATTCATGCCGCAGTATCTAGAAGTTATGGATTAGAAAGTCCTTTTATTGATGCTATTGAAGAATTTAAATCTAAACACGATCTATAATGATATCTAAAGAAGAGTATCGTAATTTAAAAGCATATTACGATTATCAACGTCTTAGAGAATATAACAAAGAAAAATTAAGAGAAAGAATAAATCAATTAATAGAACAATTTGATGATGAAGAAGAAGTCAATATTGATAAAATGTTTGAAAGAATGTGGGCAGATATAGATGAAGAAGACTTTGATAGGCCTATTCCATGGGGATGGGTGCCAAAAGATCCAAAATGGAGACTTTGGAATGAATAAAAAGTTATTGATTTTTTATCAAAATTATTGTAGTATTAAATACATATATGAAAGACGATATTGTTAACCTAACTGATGTACGTAAACAAGTGAAAGCAACAAAAAAACATTTAAAGAAATTAAGAAGTTTTGATCTTGGAGATCTTTTAAAATGTGATATTGATCAAGCTAGAACTATGTTAGATCATATATTTCCTGGACACACAATATTAGAAGTATTAAAAGATGATACTGGAGAAAAGCAATTATTAATTAAAGGTCCAAAATTAAATTGCGTATTAACAACGAGGAATGAACAATGAAAAAAATAGTATGTTTAGGAACTAGTCACACATATGGTGGAGCAAATGAAAGAAATTATACATTTGACGAAGCATGGCCAGGACAGTTAAGTAAATATCTCAAAGACAATGGAGTAGACAATTATGTTTACAATGGTGGAGAAAGTTCTTTTTCATCTTTCTTTTATCCAACTAAAATTATAAATTTTTATAATGAATATAAACCTGATATGTTTGTTATTGAAATACCAGACACAGACAAAGTTGATATTGAAATATCAAGTGCCATTACAGGAAAATATATTAAAAAGCACGGTGGAAGAGATGGTAAACCTTATCATCCAATTTATTCAAGACAAAGAGTGTTAACACAAGATTGGGAACGTGGAGAACAATACAACTGGCCCAATAGAAAAAGTATTTCAAAAGGTGAAGCAGTAGATTTTTATCATGGAGCAGATACAAGTGTAAAAATTAGAGAATTTTTCAAAGGTGAAACAGGCAGAGCAGTACAAGAATTTTATGAAAGTGCTAGTTTAGGTGATCATGAAAGAGACAATGTAAAAAGTAAATTTGATGAGTTATACACAGCCTTAGGACGCAATGATGAAAATTTTAAAGCAATGCTGGCTTATTGTTATTTCCATTCAGTGTTTATAGATATGAGTGATTTTGAAATATCATGCTATCTTGCAAATGTAATGGGAATCATTAATACTTTAAAATCTTTAAATGTTAAATTTTGTTTACACTCACACGTTAATAGACAGCATTGGTTAAATCATTTTATATACAAAGAAACATATGAGCCTATAATTAGCAAACCAGAATATTGGGTAAAAGGTAAAATGGATTGGTCAGTAAAACAATGGGCAATAGACAAATGTAAACAAAAATATGATAATGATGCAGATGTAGAAAAAGAATGGGAAAGAATGAAATCAGATAAAGTTCATTTTCACCCATGGGTATACACAATGCTTATTGATGAAGTATTTGGTCCAGAAATATTAGAAAAGTTAAAATAAATGAGAATTAATACAGAACCAAAATTAAATTTTGATGATGTTTTGTTACAACCAAAACGTTCTACTCTTACATCACGTAAAGATGTAGATATGACTCGTAAGTTTACATTTAGAAATTCAGGCAAAGTGATGAACTTTACACCAATCTTTGCAAGTAACATGGATGGTGTTGGTACATTTAGTATGGCAAAAGTATTACAAGAACACAAGATGATGACTGTAATAACAAAAACAACAACCCCTGAACAATGGAAACAAGCAGTAGGCTCAGGATTAAGATTACAAAGTGTTTCAGTATGTACAGGTACTAATAAAGTATTTGATGACAATGCACAAGATTATCGTAATATGCAAGAAGTTTTAGCAATGTTTCCAGATATAAAAATGATCACAGTTGATGTTGCAAATGCATATCATCAAAACATGGTTGGATTTATAAATCAAGTAAGAGAAGAATACCCAGATAAAGTTATTATTGCTGGTAATGTTGTTACACCTGAAATGACAGAAGAACTTATTATAAACGGTGCTGATGTTGTTAAGATAGGTATTGGTCCTGGATCAGTATGTACTACAAGAACAATGACAGGTGTTGGTGTACCACAATTTAGTGCAATACTAGAATGTGCAGATGCGGCCAACGGAGTAGACGGACATATAATGGCAGATGGTGGATGTGTACATCCTGGTGATATTGCTAAGGCTTTTGGAGCAGGTTCTCATATGGTAATGATTGGTGGTATGTTAGCAGGGCATGATGAATCAGAACAACCAGTAGTAGATGGCAATGTAGAATTTTATGGAATGAGTTCAGATCGTGCAAGAGAAAAACACGGTAAAAGAAAAGATGGTTATAGAGGAAACGAAGGTAGACATATTAAGTTGCCACATCGTGGTCCTGTTGAACCAACAGTAGAAGATATTCTCGGCGGGGTAAGAAGTGCTTGTACATACATTGGTGCTAGAAGATTAAAAGATATGCCCAAGTGTGCAAGTTTTGTAACCACATATAATAACATAAACAAAGTTTATGAACATTATACAGTAAAATAAACACAGGGGGAAATATGAAAATAATTGCTGGTCAGTCTAATTTAGATTTAGCTGAATCAATTGCTGAACATTGCTTTACAAAAATTGTTCCGGCTAAAATTGGAAAGTTTGCAGATGGTGAATGTTCAATTGAATTATTAGAGAATGTTCGTGGAGAAGATTGTTTTGTAATCCAATCAACAAGTTCACCAGTAAATGATAATTTAATGGAATTATTAATTATGATTGATACATTAAAAAGATCATCAGCAAAAAGAATTACAGCAGTGATGCCATACTTTGGATATGCAAGACAAGATCGTAAAACATCAAGTCGTACTCCTATTACTGCCAAACTAGTTGCTAACTTAATTACTGAAGCAGGTGCAGATAGAATTTTAACAATGGATCTTCATGCTGGACAGATACAAGGATTTTTTGATATACCAGTTGATGATTTAACATCAAGATTAATTTTTACAAAAGATATAAAAAAGAATTTACGTGATGAAGCAACAAAAACAGTTTTTGTTTCTCCTGATGCAGGTGGAGTTGTAAGAGCAAGAAAATTTGCAGATGGTTTTAGTGGAATGATTGCCATTGTTGATAAAAGAAGATCAAGACCAGGAGTGAGTGAAGCCATGCACGTAATTGGTAATGTAAAAGATAAACACGCAATACTTGTTGATGATATGGTTGATTCTGGTGGCACACTTTGTAATGCGGCAAAAATATTATTGGCCAAAGGTGCGTTAAGTGTTAGAGCATATATTACACATGGAGTTTTAACAAAAGACGCTTGTCAAAAAATACAAAATAGTGAATTGACTGAAGTTATTATATCAGATTCAATTGAATATCGTTGTCCAAATGATATTACAAAAATTAGACAGGTATCTGTTAATAAATTATTTGGAGAAGCTATTAGACGTGTAAGTAACGAAGAATCAGTAAGTACTCTTTTTTCTTAAAAAATTTGCTAAATAATTGTACACTCAAAGGTACAATTATGTCTATTACAAGCAAAGCAAAACAAGACTTAGAAATTATTGATATAACTTTGTTATTACGACAGAGAAGATGTCGTGACTCTATAGATGAAGAATTACAAAAAATGGAATTGATTGATTCTTATTACGGTGATGCGGACATTATTTTAGAAGATAAAATTTATCGTTTATATCCATTTGTAATTCATAAAAAAACGGGCAAAAGAATAGACGTACTTTATGATGAAGATACACACAAAGTAGAAGCCCATATTATTCCGCAGTAGCTCAGTTGGTAGAGCAGTTGACTGTTAATCAATTGGTCGTAGGTTCGAGTCCTACCTGCGGAGCCAGAAGTACAAACTATGTTTAGAAAAAAGCAGTATAAAAAGCATAAGCAACGACCGAATGAGTATAAAAAACCTCATTATTCAAATGATAATACGTATAATAAAGTACGTAGTTTATCTCCTAATTCTAAGGCCAAACGATTATCACAAATAGATAAAGAGCTAACAGACATTGTATTTGAAACAGATTACAGAAATAGTGACAAATATGACAAATTATTGTTAGAAAGATGGCGTTTACGTTACGAATTGGGCTTGTAAAAATACATATATAATTCCAAAAAGCATAAATATTAAAAAGTACATATATTTCTATGACTTGGGCAATAGCCCGGACAGTTCGATAATTGTTAGGGCTGACATGGAGAGAGTAACGTGGCAGTAACGTATAATTTAAAAGGGACTACAAACCCTTATTTTAAAATTGGTAAAAGTGGGTCTACCCTATTCCAGGGCACGTCTGATCCTTCTGGTTCATATACAGTAGCAAACGGCGATGTTTGGTTTGATACATCAAATGGTACTCTTAAATTTAGATCTTCAGGTTCATGGTCAGGGATAACAACAGCATCAGATTTAGTAGTAACTGGTGACTTAACAGTACAAGGTACAACAACTACAGTAAATTCAAGTACTATTGATGTACAAAATTCTCTTAGATTTGAAGGTGCTACATCAGATGCACATGAAACAATACTTACAGTTGAAGATCCAACAGCAGACAGGACAGTTACCATACCAAATGCTACAACAACATTAGTAGGTACAGATACCACACAAACACTTACAAATAAAACATTAACAACACCAGTTGTTGCTTCATTAAAACCAAACGGTTCTACTACTCTTACAATGCCTGTAGCAACAGATACGTTAGTAGGTAAAGCAACAACAGATACACTTACAAATAAAACATTATCAAGTCCAACTTTTTCAGGAACAGCATCAGGATCATTAGCAATTGCAAACACATCAACAGATGATAGTTTATTAATAACAACTACAGAAGATTCAAGCACAGCAGGTCCAGTTATTTCATTAAAAAGAAACAGTTCAAGTCCAGCAGATGCAGATTATATTGGACAAATTAAGTTTAAAGGCGAAAATGATAATGATCAAGAAGTAAATTATGCTAAAATAACTGGTAAAATTTTAGATGCTTCAGATGGTTCTGAAGATGGTATGTTAGAGTATGCTTTTATGAAAGCTGGCTCACAAAATATATCAGGTAGATTTAGAAGTGATCAATTCCAACTATTAAATGGTACAAGTTTATACGTTGGTGCAGGTGGACAACTTTCTTTTGAAGGTGCTACGTCTAATTCATTTGAAACAACAATAGCAGTTACAGATCCAACAGCAGATAGAACAATTACATTACCAGATGAATCAGGAACAGTTGTTACTAAATCTTCTAACACAGGTGCTATTGTAATTCCAGTAGGAACAACAGCACAAAGACCAGGATCGGCATCAACAGGAATGCTTAGATTTAATACTGATATAGATTACTTTGAAGGCTATAATGGTGCAACTTGGGTCAAACTAGGGCACTCTTCTCCAATTGGTGATGAAACAGATTATGGTGCAATTACAGATACTTCAACAGTATCTAATATTGATTATGGTACTATTACAGATACAGATACGTTCAATAGAGATTACGAAGATTTAACGTAGTATTCAACTAGGTCAACTTTGGCCAATTTATATACATATTTTACTAATTAATATCAGTAGTTTATTTGATAAAATACCGATATATTGGCGTCTTAATCCTATTTTAAGGGCCCTACAGTAGTGTTTAGGTATGCATTTATCACAAACACTACATCATTTAAATAGGTGTTTAACCATACAATAACCAGGCCTTAAATAACAGCGAGTTGATATACTCAACTACATATTAAGGAGATTACTTATGTGGGATAAAGTTATAAATGGCGTTAGGAAGTTAACTGAAGTAGGAATCACGTTAATTTCATTTGGCGTTGTATTGCAAGTATTATTTGGCGACAAATTAATTGGTTTTTATGACCTAGACGTAGTTGCTAATATTATTGCAATTGTTAATCAAATCGGAAGCCAAGGCCTAGTAGGTTTAGTTGCTCTATGGATCCTTTACTGGATCTTTACTAAGAAATAAATTCCGTAAAATATTGAACTGATAAAAGGTGCTCGGGGCTTACTATTGGGCACCTTTTTTCTTGATTGATAAATATGTGTAAGTATTAACGTTAATAGGAGATTCTATTATGTGGAACACAATTAAATATGATATACCTGAAATGTTAGACAATTGGAGATTAATTCCAAGGTTGCTAATTTTTATGTATGCAATAGTATTTTACCAAACAATGAATTGGTTTATGCTATTAGAAAACCCAAACAATGCACAGGCAGGGTTTGTATCAGTAATAGTTGGTGCAGGTGCGGCTTGGTTTGGTTTATATGTAAACTCAGGATCAGGAAAAAAAGTAAAATTTGAAACTACAAAATCAGGAAGTAGATCTAGCTAATGTCACCAGATCTTAACACATTGTCAATGGATTTAACAGGTATGCTATTACCTTGGATAACTGTTTTAATATCTTTGGTAGTAGCAATATGGTTTAAAGATTTTGCTATAGGACTTGCAAAAGGATTAAAATTCAAAATGGATCCTGCATTTAATGAAGGCGAAGAAGTAATATTAGACGGTGAACTATCAATGATTGTCAAAATAGGTGTACGACAAACTGTGTTTGGAGTATATTCATCTAGAGGATATACTTGGAGATATGTTCCAAATGAAAGAATACCATTTTTAAAACTTGAAAAAGTTATTAAAAAAGATTTGCATATTGATACTGATGTAGAAAAAGCAGAAAAGTTAAAATCAATTATTGACAAATTGCAAGATGATGAAATTTTAGCAAACAAAAAAGCAATTGACATACTTAATGGCAACGGAAAGAAGAAAAAATGAGACCATATCAACATCACATAAGATTATACGTAGATGAAGAATTACCAAAAGAAGCAGTTGCAGTAGTTTATAAAACTGTTGAGCTTATTGTTCCTGAAGGCATATTAAGATCTCAAGTAAGAGTTAATAAAGAACCAACAGATGTATTATATCATATTAAAGATGGACGTCATGCATATGATATGCCTACTACAAGAGATTTAACACCTGACGAAACAGAATTATTGTTTGATGCTCTTGATACTGTAATGAGTATTGATTTTGATATTGAATCTACTACTCCAGTAGTTGGTACATTATCTGATCCAGAAAAAGATGCTATTGAGGTAGGGCTGGATGCATACAAACAAGAAATTAAATCATAAAATTATTTTAGGTACACCAAGGTCAGGTACAACATTTGTATCTAATTGGTATGCTAATGAAAATAAAGATCATCAAAGGTTATCAGAAGAAATAGGGTTTGAACATTTTGAACCAGATCATCAAAGCTGGCCCGAGTTAGGTGATAAAGATGGTATTGACCAAGAAACAAAATTTAGAATACAAAAACATTTAACACAATCAAGTATATTTAAATTGCATCCAGGTCCAGATATGAGTAATCATATCTTTGAGTACATTAAAAATAAACCTGTAATAGTTGTAGAAAGAAAAGATGTATTAGGGCAATTTTTAAGTTACGGGATAGGATGGACAACAAACAAGTGGCATCATTATGTAGACAAAACTACACCATTAAATGGGCTTAATGAGAATCAAACTTTTTACTATGAAAAAAAATGGTTTGATGATTTATCATTGAGACTTGCATTGTTTAATAACGTAGTACAAGATTTAATTATTGAACGTGAAGTATGGTTTGAAGATCTATCAAATTGGACTAATAATGATAGTATTATGTTACGACAAAATCCACAAAGCAATAATGAAAAATTAGACTTATTAACCAATAAAGATCAGTTCTTAGATTGGTATAATGACTTTGAAAACAGTAATAACAAATAAATACTTACATAATACAAGGAAGAGCGAATGTCTTTTTTAGTTCATAATTTACCACCAATAGAAGTGTACGTAAAAAAAGAGTATCTCTACGATCTACAAAAAGGACATGGAGAATTAACTCCTGGTGTTTGGATATCAATTAGAAGTATAATGGGCAAAGCATTATACATAGAAACACTTCTTACAGAATACGGTGCATTGTACGACAAACTACCTTTAAGTGCATTTGTCTGGAAAGAAGATTATGACAAAGACAATCAACTTCCTTTAGATACATTACAAATATGGGATTGTTTTGATTATGATATTACAGTAATTAAAAAGCCAATGTTGGCTGATTGTCAATTTTTTGGTAAAGATAAAAATATGCACAAAGGTGAATACATTTTTACACTTGATACTTGTCATAGAGATAACAATACACTCAATACAAATTTTTCAGAACACGATCCAGAACATAAGTCATTTAATTTTATTAAATTAGACAATGGGCAGTTTGCGGCACAGCCAAACAACAGAACTATATTTACAGATCAAAGTTTAGTACATCCTGATCGTAAGATGCCAGACTTTAAGGTTTGCACACAAAATTACACAGTTGAAAATGAACCTAAGTGGTCAGTTGGCCATACTGACGAATGGCAATATAAAGACAAATCAGAAGAATAATCCTCTTTACAAATAATTTATTTGTGCTATAATACAGCTATGGACTTAATGATTGACTTAGAAACTCTGTCTACATCAAACAATGCCGCTATTGTAACTATGGCCGCTATTAAGTTTGACCCACACGCAGATTATAGTAAAATAACTGTAGACCAATTACCACCAAATCAAGTTTATTACAAAAGAATTGATTTAGATTCTTGTTTAAAAATTGGGCTCATTACTAATGAGCAAACTATTGAATGGTGGGGAACACAACCAAAAGAAGCACAAGATGAAGCATTTGGTGAAGGAAACAGAATCACAATACAAGAAGCAATGCGTGAATTAAACAAGTTTTCATTTGGAATTAAAAAGCCATGGAGTCATGGATCTTGTTTTGATTTAATGATAATTGAAGAAGTGTGTAAACGTTTAGAGCTTGGAATACGTTGGAAATTTTATGATATACGTGATACTAGGACATTATTTGATTTAGGTATTAATCCAGAGATGCCAAAAGCAGATAAACACCATGCTTTACACGATGCATTTAGACAAGTAGTTGGCGTACAAAACGTTATGCGTGAGCTGGCCAAAACAGGTGTTCCAGTTAAAAATATAGCCAAATCATATTAATTGAAATAGTTCTTGACAGTATAAATATGTATGTATATACATAAGTTAAGGAATTGTCATGACAAATAAAACATTTAAACAGTATTTAAAGCTAGTTGAAGGTGATCCCGCTCAAGCAAACGACACCGATGTAATAGCATCTGCTGAAGAATTAGCAATGTTGGCACAAAACGACCCAGCTTTATACGACAGACAATACTTTCCTATTATTAAAAACTTAATGCGTAAACGTGCAAAAGGCGTATACGATCATAATTTAGCAATTAAATTATGGAGATATTTAATTGATAACGTTGCTAAGAATGATGCAGGGCATATGGCTAGACATAAATGGTCTGGTATAGTAAGAAATATGGCGGCAAAAGATTTAGCAGATGAAGAACTTGATAATATGGAAAATGGTGAATACAATCATATTGATCTAAAAAGAGGAGCTGAATAATGGCATTAAAAGCAATAGAATCGTCAATCGATCATAAGCCAAAACGTACTAGTATAGGCGGTGGTAAGGTTAAAAAATCATCTATGAATAAAGATAAAAAAAGAAGTTATAAAAAATATAATGGACAAGGTAAACATAGATGAAGTTAAATGAACTTATACAGCCAAAAAGTACCAAGGCAGTTTTTACTTTTGGTAGGTTTAATCCTCCTACCAAAGGTCATGCACATCTTTTGAATATGGTTAAGAATGGAGCCAATGGAGCAGACCATTATGTCTACACTGGTAGAACACAAGATCCAAAACGTAATCCTTTAAATTATGAAGACAAGGTTACGTTAATGAGAGCTATGTATCCAACAGTTAATATTGTAGATGATCCAAATGTAAAAAATCCTTGGCAGGCATTAGAAGAATTAGGTAAACATTATAGTGAGATTACTTTAGTTGTAGGTTCAGATCGTAAACAAGATTTTGAAACACAAATGAAACCATATATGAAAGACTTTGGAATAGAAAAATTTACAGTTGTAAGTTCAGGCGAAAGAGATGCAGATGCAACAGACGTACAAGGTGTATCAGCAACCAAGGCAAGAGCATTTGCAAGAGCAGGTGATTTTAATTCATTTGCACAAACAGTTGACGGTGGCGAAAATCTTAAAAAACAACTATACACAAAAGTAAGACAAGGCATGGGAGTTAATGAATCTAAAAAACCAAAAATGCCTAAAGATCCAGAAATTAAAAAACGTGATCCAAATTGGAAAGATATGGAAGCACTTCGTAAAAGTGGAGCGGCTGGAACACACAAAGATAAAAAAGCATTAGACAAACGTGGTTATGAAAAACACAAAGGCAAATCATATGATATCAACGAAAGCATAAAAGAAGAACCAAAAAGCAAACCAATTGTTTATGTTGATATGGATGGTGTATTGGCAAACTTTTTTGAAGAATATGCTAACCTGGCTGGAGTTAAGTCAGGTAACTATAAAGATATTCCACCAGCCAAAACAGATCCTACATTAAATAAAATGATAGGTACAGATTTTTTTAATAGATTACCAAAATTTCCAACAGCTGATAAATTAATACAAATGGTAACGTCAATGTTTGATAGTTATTCAATTTTATCAGCACCATTAAGAGGTGATCATAAAAATAGTGAAGAACAAAAACGTAAATGGATACAACGTGAACTTGCTATTAAACCAGATAATATTATTATAGTTGGTAGAAAAGATTCATACGCAGTACAATCAGATGGTACACCAAACATATTAATTGATGATAGAGGAAGAAATATTCAAGGTTGGAGAGATAGAGGAGGCTTTGGAGTTAAGTATCAAGCAGATGAAGATCCATTATCAAAAGTAGAACAAGCACTTACAGAATTTAAAGGACAATATAATTTAACAGAATGGGGTGGTAGAGTTGTTAAAGGTATAAACACTACGCCAGATGTTGGAGTTAATCAAATTCCAATTGAAGCTAAAAAAATGGGATTTAAAGTAACCAAAGATGGAGTACCTCCAATTATGCAACCAAAAAATATGAGACGTGTAAAACGTATGAAAGAAGCATTGATTAAAATGAATGGTTCAAATAAAGAATTAACACTACAACA
>Ga0181410_1000411_pt1 | contig 19181 bp, 24 predicted proteins | sample 33SPOviralmetaG_FD_130112 | JGI IMG/M metagenome (GOLD analysis project Ga0181410, IMG submission 130112) | Marine viral communities from the oligotrophic San Pedro Time Series (SPOT) site, San Pedro Channel, CA, USA - 33 SPOT_SRF_2012-06-20 | ecosystem: Environmental > Aquatic > Marine > Strait...
TTTTAAGAACTTTTGCCTGGGATTTTTCCGCACATATATTAAAATTAATTCAATACTTAAAGATTATTTAATATATAATAATATAGTGAAGACAACAAAAATATAATTGAATAAATAAAATATTTCATATTAATAAAATGGCACTCTTTGGAAATACGAGTCAAGGAAAAACTTGTGATGATGAGTTTTATACATTTAAAAAAGATTGGGAAATAATTGAACAATATATTCCAAAAGATAAAATCGTTTGGGAATCATTTAGTAATGGACAATTTGAAGGTGTTGAATATCTAAATGATATTTGTCAAGAAGTCATTAGTAATACAGGGAATTTTTTTGAACAAAATTATGGTGAAGTAATTATTACAAATCCTCCTTTTTCAATTAAAAGAAAAGTTCTTCAAAGATTGAAGGAACTTAATAAACCATTTATTTGTATTCTTCCAACATTATCACTCCAAACTAAATATATGAAAAAAATATTTGGTGATGAATTGCAAGTTATTTTTCCAACAAAAAAAATGTTTTTTTATAAATGGATTAATGGAGAAAAAATAACTTATAATAAATTATCTTATTATTGTTGTTATATTTGTTGGAAAATGGAACTTCCAAAAGATATGATTCTTTTAAATTAATTCAATAATTAATCAACTATAATTTCATAAAAATCATCTTTATCTTTTTTTACTTTAACTTTTTCTTTAATAACTTCTGTTTCATCATATTCTTCACTTGAAACAGAACTTTCACTGGAATAATCAGGATCAAATGTGTCCCTGATTCTTTCATTTAATTCTTTAATAAATTGTTCTAATTGTGATTTATTATCAAAAGATAATCTGCAACTAATGAATTCACAAATCATATCAATATCATCAAAAGGATTTATTTCACTCATTTATTATAATAATATATATTTTTTTTAATTAAAACTAACAATAAATCGTCCACTTGAAATTTTCATTGTTTTTATTTTTTCACCTTTCCATTTATAACCTGCTCTTCCTGGATAATTTTTGACTTTACATTCTTTATTTAATTTTTTTAATTCTTCCTTTTTTTTTTGATTTTTCAATAAAATTAATTCTTTATTTTTTTCATAATAAGTCATTTAATTATTCGATATATTTATTTTTTAATTTAAGCATACTGGGTGCGGAATCGTCCATTTTCTAAAGTGGCACTTTTAATTAATTCAAGATAAGACCTATGAATAAAAGAACCAGCAAGAGATTTCGTGTATCTTGTTTGAAGACGAATTCCATTAGAATTAATTCGTTCATTACGATTCAAAGCATAAACAATCCAGTGAGCAAATCCATTAAATCCTTCTGTACTAGAAGATGGTTCTCTTCCCATATAAGTAAAATCTTGAGGAAGCATCACTCCTTCTTTATTATATTCTTGGCGGAGAACATGAGGAGGAACACCCTCTGCTCTTGCAACATCATTAAAATGAACAGCACCATTTGACCTGTCTATAGGATATAATCGTTGATCGTTATATAAACAATTAGTGATAAATCGTCCATTATTTAAATTGGAAACAGCAGGAGCAACAGATTTATAACCAACACTTAATTCTGTATCTCCATTTGCCGTAACCTGTTCCACACCACTTATAATTTTAGAACACACACGACCAGCACCACCAATATCAAAATTCTGTTCAGTTAATAATTGTGCTTGAGTAAAAGTCCTTTTATTAAGACGATAATCTTTAAAAGTATATTCTATTTTTGGATTCTGTCTAGCATATGCCTCCATTTCATCATTTGGATAATAAATATAATCAGCAATTAATTTGGTTTGAGTTGTATCAATAGGATATGAAGCATTTGCAGTTTCATTTGTATCAAAAACACAACGACGATTTGTTGTATCACTAGTGAAATGTATTTCAATAGAAATCTGTTCATCACACATATAAAGTGGGAAACTTACATCTTGAAGCATTGGAAATAAATCAGCAAGAGAAACTTGGAAAACTGGTTTGTTTCCTGTGCGGATTTCAGGTTGAGATTCAAGATCACCAGCATCACCAGCAGTGTTAAGTTCATAATTTAAATAAGTTCCAATGGAAACATGACTGGCACTCGTCCCAGCATCATCACCAGTATTATCATTAACATAAAGAAATTCGTGATTCATAATTCGTGAATTTAAATAAGTTTCTCGTTCAACATTACGATCTTGAGGAATAAACATAGATTTATATGCCATCAAATGATTAAAATCATCAGTTTCACTAATCGTATGAGTTCCTATTTTTAAAGCACATCTTTCAATTAAACTATGAACACCAATATTTGCTGGAAAAGTTTGTTCTCCTGATTTATCAACACCAAGAGTAATTTTAGAATCACTATGAAGAAAACCTTTATTATCTAAAACAAATCGGCAAAAGGTGTTTGTGTTCACTACAGGGTCAAGTACAGAGGTGTCATTATCAACTTCCATATCAACTGGGATTTCACCAACTTTCATAAGATTAGGGACACGAGTTTCAGGTTCAGGTTCTTTATCCATAAATTCAGGCATTTTATATTTATTATATATAAAATTAAAAAAATAAAATAAAATAAAATATTAATGTTTTTTTTTATACTTAAGAGATTACCTGTACACCATTTGCATTCATTACAAGAGTTTGTTTGGATCTTACAAAAAGAAAAACGGCATGAGATAATCCACTAGTTAGACCAGTGTCCATCTGTAATCCAAAGTTTTCAGTTCTCATATCAATACCAGTTCCAAGATCATTATATGAAAAACCAATTCCAAACTGAAGTCCAGCATCAGCAAAATTGCTCATAGAAGAAAAACCTTCACGATTATTTGTGATTGGAGTTTGCATTGTGGAATCAACTTCCATAAATTTATCGAAAGCAGAAATGTAATTTCTTACAATCTGTGGATCAGCAATAATACTATTAGCATTATCTCTCACATTCGTATCTAGATTATACATAAAAGGCATTCGTTCTCCACCTTTGGTTAGAATAATTTGTTTTATTGGGGCAATTTCACCAGCAGATAATTCATTAATTAATGGAGTTGTTTGAAAACTATCATACTTAATATTATTTAACATTTCACTTGGAATAAAAGTCATGAAACCTCCAAGAACCCTTGACAAACCTAAACGGAAATTTACAACAGCATTGGAACTGGCAATCTGTGAGAAATATGAAGATATGGCATTATATTCCATTACAGAAGAAGTTTGTCCTGCTAATCTTGACAATTCATCAACACTTGGATTTCTTAATTCAGCAATTAAATTAACATTTGTTAATTGATAAAAAGCATTTGGAAATAAAGTTCTTGAAGCATTAAGGAACTGGGCATCACTGGATAAATGTAAATCTACGGATAAACCTCCAACTCCCCAACCTTTTCCACTCAAACCTATTTGAGAACCACCTGAAAGAAATCCTGTTGGAAGTGCAAGGCAAAAAGAATTACCACGATATTCACGATCAGTTGCCGAAGATCCATTGGCATTTGCTACATACTGGATTTGATTGGCATAAGTATTCGGCATAATATTTGCCGTAACACCTAAATGACCCATCATTTCTTCTTTAGAATGTAAAACTGGAAGAAAACTTGCTAAATATCGTCCATAATGACGAACAGATTCTATAACATTTTTAGATTTTTGAGAACTTAAAACAACCTGATCAAGAATTCCGTATGTACTTAATTTTGGAGAAACATTAACTGCTTGTTCAAATTGAACTGGTGTTCCAACATCACCATCAGGTGCTGAATAAATTGTGATTTCACCAGTAATTCTTAAACTATCTCCAATTAAATATCTTTCTTGTTCACCAATAACAAAATTAATTACTGGATTGCCGTCTTTGTAACTGATTTTGGCATTTGCTGGGTGATTGCTTGGAGCAATGGAAATATAACTTTTTGAACCCTCAAGATTATTCATTTTATATTTATTATATATAAAATTAAAAAAATAAAATAAAATAAAATATTAATGTTTTTTTTAAACTATAACTCTCACATTACCATTTGCCTCAATTTCAATGGTTCTAATATGGAAACAAAAATTCATCCATAATTTATTCTTGGTTGGAGCAGTTGTTTCGTTATATTCTACCTGAAGAACAAAATCTTTGTTCCTTGCATCATAAACTCCTTCACCAATTGCTAAAGCACGACCAATAATAAAATTTTGATTAAATCGTTGGAAAGAATGTCCAAATATTTTTGAGGCAGTTAAACTTTTATCTAGTTCAATTAAATGTTGGGCATCTATAGAATCTCCAGTTGAAACTTTACCTAAAGCAACACGACGATTCGGTTGGAGACGACCATTATATAAAAATTGATAATTGCTAATGAAATCACTAATCCCTTCTAAACCTGAACGATTGGATCTTAAATAAAAATCAATATTTCCTGTGCTGGTTTCTGTTTTCTTAATTTTATAAGTATTTGAAGCATTAATTGCTTCTTTGGAATTATAAACTGTGGCATCAGTTGGAACACATAAAAGTGCTTTTGCTTTTGATTCTTGAAGAGGAATGCGGATATTATTTACACGATCAGTTGATAATTGAGAATGTTTGTAATTTCTAACAGACATGAAATCATAAACCATTTTTCCACCTGCTTTTAAATCACTCATCATTTGTGATTCTACTTCAGGAGAAGGAATAACTTCACCCACAATTAAATTAACATCTTTAACATTATAAGTTGCATCATAACTTGGGGCATCATTTACAGACCGAGAATAAACAAAAATAGGAACTGAATCACTCGGTTGAAGTCCAATAGTGTTCATTGTAACACTTGAATTTAATTCTATTTTAATATAATCTGTGTCCATTCCTATACTTTTAATGACTGGAACACCACTGGCAGAAACAAATTCACCAATAGAAGCATTACCAGCAACAAATCTTTGGAAACCTAATCGTTCACCAACAACAAATGGACATTGCTGGGGAAAATCTTTTTGAGAATTTCGTGTGCTTAAAAATATAGTATTAAATGAACCATTTAAATTTACACTAGCACCACCTGCTGATGTTCCGTGAAATTCAGGATTACATAGCAATCGTCTGTATCTCATTGCAGAATCTAATTGACGAAATACTCGGTTATTATCTTCAAGCAAAATTGAAATTTGAATTCCCCCAAGCATAGCATTTGGGAATACTTTAGAATCACTGCCGAAAATTCCTGTGTGTAATGGAATAGCAAATTTAGCATCAATCATATTATCATCATTCGTGAAAGAAGCATTCATTGGATCTGTGCTTTCTAGATCACTAAATGGATTATAATTAATATTATTGGCAACTGATTTTGTTCCCTGACGAGTTGAACGATTTTCAGTGTTATGGAAAGAGGAACATTCAGTTAATGCTCGTTTGCCTCTTAAACTGTTATAAGTTTGATAATCATATTTTAATGCCACCATAGTGTTGTAATTCTCAATAGATTCTAATTCTACGCCGTTTCGGTCACTGATTCTAATTGTACGACATAAACACTGAACACCAGTTTCAGCATCTAACTGAAGACGAGTTGGAGTTGCTCCTGATTGTGCCAGTGGATTTGTTTGAAGAAGTGTTGGCATATTTATTTTAACATTGCCCTCAAGATAAGTTTCACTTGGATCAAAATATTTTAAAGATGGATCAATATGAATAATAATTTCTTGACCAGCAACAAAATTTGTTCCATTACGAGATGGAATTTTTACGGATCGTTGAAGAACTTTTTCTTTGTTCATGGATTCCCAATAATCTTGTGTTGCAACATCTACCATTTTTTATATTAATTAAATATAAAAAAAAACAAAAAAAAATAATAATAAAAATAATTAAATTTTAATTTGGTCTTTTCATATTTTGCTTTTGAATATCACTATAACCTTCTCTTTGACCTCCAATTAATCCTGATGAATTTATATAAAATTTATCTTTAACTTGTAAATGTTTCCATAAAATATCCAATTTATATTCATGTGTATGTTTAATTAATAAATTTCTTACAGAATCAATAAAACAATTTTTTAAAGTTTTATAATAATGTTTTTTTATAATGTAACCTTCTGTTCTTGATGCTCTTTTTATTCTTAAAAAATTAATATCAGGAATATTTTCTTTTTCGTAAATTGTTCCACCAAGTAAAAAAACATCAAAATCTATTTCGATATTTAATTCGTTTGGATTTTTTAAAAATATAAAATCATCTTCTAAAATTATAACTTTATCATATTTATTTTTAATTGCTAAATCTAAAGCAATAATATGAGATAAAGCACAACCAATATAACCATCAGGAAATTCTATTGCTTTAATAAATTCATAATTATCAATGTTATATTTATTTAATTCTTTAATTATTTCTTCTTTTCTGTCTTTTCTTTTTTCTAAATTAATAATGTAAATAGGAATATTATTCATTTATATTAACAATATATTTTAATTTATATTTTTTAATTTCTCATTATACATATCATTAAAGGTTTAATATAACCAATTGCATTTGGGTCATCTTCAATTCCATCATCTCTTCCAAACTTAAAACCTTTTTTTCCTTTTCTTAAAAATCTTATCTCTACATTAGGATTATAATAAAAAAAATCGTGAAAATATTTTGTATGAGTACTTGCTGGAAGAAGAAAAACAAAAGTTCCTGATGAATTATATGCTTTCTCTACAAATTTTCCTATTTTTCCATCAAACAAAGGGTGAATATAACCAATTTCATTATTCCAATCTTTATCTAGAGCAGAATTTTCAATTGTATAATATTTATCAACTAAATGATTATCATCACTTGCACACATATCACAAGTAAATTTAAATTCTTTTGATAAATCTTCCCAAATATCTTTTGGAGTTCTTAACCATATCATTTTTTTAGAACAGGAAAAAGATAATGTATTTTTTTGAATATTCATTTATTTATAATATATATTTTAATTTGCGGAAAAATCCCAACCAAAAGTTGTTAAAATATTTAATATGAAAATAGTTTTTCTAAATGAATATTTACGAGGCATTTACCTGGGACTTTTCCGCAATCAATTTATCACACAAAAAAGTTTCAAATAAATCTTCTAATGTATCTTTAAAATTATAATTCATTAAAATAATATCTTGTTGTCTTAAAATATTAAATAATATAAATATATTTCTTAAATCAAACCAGGATTGTTTATGAACTCTTTCTGTATTTGGTGGATTATAAATATCACCTTTCCTTTGATATGAATTAAAATAATAATTTGGATTTTCTTTTGGTGTTTTAATTATCTTTAATGTTCCGTTTTTTTGTTTAACACATTCAGGCAAAAATTCAACATAATCACAATCCATTCCTAACATATTTATTTTCTTTTTTCCCATTACATAAGCAAAACAAACTGCAGATGTTCCTGAACAATAATCAATTAAATTTCTAAATACATTTTTGGGTTGTTGTTTAAATTGTTGAATAAAATAAACATTAGTATAATCTCTAATAGTTGGGAAATGTTCAATAATACTGGCACATAATAAAAATGATTTACATTTTTTATTGATAATCATTTCTTTAATTTTCTCAACATGATGTTTGCAAACAACTGAATCAACACAAACATAATGTGTTGGATAAAATCCAAGTTCGTCCCAATGTCTAAATGCTACACATAATCCAATCCATTCTTTATCTTTAAGAAAATTAAAATCAAAATCTTTTAACGATTTTCCATTTCCAACAACAAAAATTTCACTCATTTATATTAACAATATATTTTTATTTTGCTTGTTTAACTTCCGCACCAGTTTCACCTTCAACATTTGTTGCTATTATTTTCTGTTGAGGAGTTGCTTCTGCTTGTTTAGATTGTACAACTTTTTTAGCAGATGCACTTTCTTCTGCTTCACCAACTAAATCAGCAATTCCTCCAACTGCTCCAGCAATTCCTCCAGCAATATTAAAAGCAACACCAACTGGGGCAAATACACCTGTAAGATCAAGAGCAGTTCCAACTGCTTCCAAACCACCTGAAGCAATTTGTGAAACATTAGCAACTTTTTCTGCTGTATTACTTCCATCTATTTTTTTCTCTTCTATATCTTCAACAGCATCATAAATTCCAGTTCCAACAGATAAAGCAGTTCCAGCAATTCCAAGTTTACCAAGTGATTTTGCTTTTTCAGCAATGTTTGCTCCTTTAGTTACATTTTTAGCAAGAAATTCTCCAGCATCAGCAAAACTGCTTGTTCCAGTTCCTTTTGAGGCAACTCTTAATGCTGTTGTTAAATCACTACCACCACCTGTTTTTATTAATTGAGCATCACTCTTAAAAACAGATGGAGTTGTTACTCTAAATTGTCCTGCTCCTTCTCCATAATTTCCAAGTGCTTTTGCTACACCACCCATAGCATTATCAGTTAAACTATTTACACCTCCAATAATATATTTATCTGTGGCACTAGCAACTTCACTGGCAAATTTAGGAGTTGATTTAATTGCTTTACCAACTGCAATAAAAGGTCTTGCTTTCCCACCTACAACACCAAGTGCCGTTTCACTTGCTGTTGTTATTTCTTTTTGTCCTGTACCTAAATCTGCCATTTGTATTTTAGCATTTTGAATATCTTGTTGTTTTTTATCTCTTTTTTCTTTATTCATTTCACGGATATTTCTATTTAAAGCAATAATATTTTTGTTGGCATCAATACCTCTTTGAACTTCTGCTTGAATTCCTGACATTTTATATTAATAATATAATTAATTTTATTTTTAAAAAAAATCACCATAAAATTTTATGTGACCAATATTTTGCTGAATTTTTATCATTAGTTTGTCCGTGCCTATCATAATATGCTTTTTTTCTTTTTGGATCTCCATGATCTAATGATTTATATGATCCAAGTTTATCCTTAAATTGTCCATACCGATTATCACCAAAATGTATTAATCTTTTGCTTCCATTCTTCATAACATACACAGAATATTTCTTGTTTTTTGCTTTTGATTTAAAAGGTTTGTAAAGGGGTTTTTCATCTGCCATTTGTATTAATATTATATTTATTTTCTATGTATAATTAAAATGAGAATTCACGAAACTTTCACAAAAAAAGATATTGTTAATATTATTGAAAAAAATAAAATACCAAATATTGATATTAAATTAACAAGATATGAAATTGTGAAAGAATTAATATCATATATAAATAATAATAATTATGATAAATATTCGTTTTTAGAAAATGAAAACAAAAACAAAAAATTAACAATAAAAGAAAAAAATGAAATTATTATTAAAGCACAACAGATTATTTCTTTACATAAAAATGGTTATAATTTTTCATCAAGTTGTTATGAAGATAAAAAAGATTTATTAAATGAATGTGAATATATTGCACAGTTTGGTGATATTAGTTCTGTAAGGAGAGCAATTAAATTTGTTAATAAACAATATTCTTTAAATTTAAAATGTATAATATCGAATGATATAAATGAAAAACTTCAACATAAAGAACAATTAAAAAAAGATTCAACTCCAAAAATAAGTTTCACTTTTAAAAAATGTATTGTTAAATTTGATTAACCTCGGTTTTTTTTTATTTTTTTTTTCTAAATATATATAAATGACAAAATATAATTATAGTACAGGAAAAATTTATTGTATTAAAGCAAAAGGTTGTGAAAAATGTTATGTTGGACATACTATCCAACCTTTATCTGTTAGATTGACAAAACATAAAACAGATTTTAAAGGTTTTTACGGAATTGATGAATTAAAACCGAGAAACTATAGAGGTTCATTTGAGATATTATGTGAAGGTGATTTTGATATATTTTTATTGCAAGATTTTCCATGTGAAAATAAAAAAGAATTAGAAAAACAAGAATCCAAATGGATATTTAAGATGAGTTCGGTTTATGAAATGACAAATAAAAATATGCCTTCAAAAATTGGTTATGAAGATATTGAAGATATTAAGAATTTACAAATTCCCACACTGATTTCATAATATAATAAAATTCCATATTCATTTTTTCTAAATATTCAAAAATCATTTATAATATAATATATTTTTTTTTTAATAATTTCGTTAATTAATACTTAAAATTATTTAATTAAATGATAATATAGTGAAGAAAACAAAATGACAGAAATTAAATATAACTCTCGTAATACTGATTGGGGTTTGATGGATTCTCTCATCATTACTGATGAAACAATACAACAAAAATCTTGTCCAATAAATCATAATGGTTTTAATATGAAACCATCTAAAAAAAATTATGATGGAAATTTAATTGAATTTAATCTTGATATGAGTGATTGGCATAAATTTACAGCAAGTAATCTTGAAAAATATTTGGAAGAAATTCTTGATTTTTTTAGAATCACAAATCATAAAATTGACCAAGAACCATGGAAAGAATATAAAAGTGTTTATGAAAATGAATTTCAAAAAATAAATACAATTATAGAAAACTCAAAAAAATATCAAAAAAATTATGAAAGAGCACATTTAAAAGAAACTAAAAAAAAACATAATTGTTAATTTATTTTTTTATTTTATATTGATCCCATATTTTTTGATCAACTTTTCTTGCATTGCCACCCATGATTACACTTGCCAATCTAGCAAGACCCCAACTAAAAGCATTTTGGTTTGGTCTAGATCCTGCCGAATAATATGCTCCTTTTCCTTTTTTAATTATCATTTCTCTTCCAGTTTCACTAATAATATTTTTATTAATGAATTCTTTATCACTGATTTTTGTACCATATTTATCTTCAAACTTTTTTGCCCAAGAACTTCTTTGGGATTTAAAACCTTTAACTTTTGGTCTTTCTTTTCCTTCAATAATACTTTTTATTTGTTTTCTTCTTTCATATCCTCTTAACCCTTCAAGATAAGATTTATTAATATTATATTCTTTCCCTTGATATTTTACTTTAACTTTTTCAGGCATTTATATATTAATATTATTTTTTTTTGAAAACAGTAATAACTCTAAATCTATGATTCGTGGATTTTACCATTCCAATTCTTGCAACAATATCCCATTCTATTTTTTTATAATTTGGCAAAACTTGATCCAACCAAATTAAAAATCCATCTTTTTTAATTATTTTAAAACATTCTTTAAAAACAATATTTCTTTTCACCATACAACAACCATAATGATCACAATCCTCAATTTAATAAGGAGGATCTGCCATAATTAATTCATAAAAATTATGTGGCAAAATATCACTCATATTATGAGCATCTATTCCAGTATTATAATCAACTTTATCATAATCAGGACTTTCAGGAAGTGAACCTGAAAATAAATGTAAAGTTTTATTTGGTTTGAAATTAAATAAACTATATATTCTTTTTAAATATCCATAAGGATATGCTCCGTATAAATCTGTTTTAGTTGTGTAATTATTTCCCATGACCCATATTCCTTCTATACAATTATTATTAATTAATAATTTAGAATATTTTGGAAAACATTTATGATAATTATCAACTCTTTCTTGAAGATCCATTTATATTAGTTATATATTTTTTTTTTTATCTAAATATAAACAAATGATTAAATTACATTGTGGAAATAATATTGATTTAATTAAATTAGAACCTGATAAATCCATTGATTGTGTTATTACATCTCCACCTTATTTTAATACTGCAAGAAAATATCAAAGAGGAGATGGTTCTCATTATTCAAGTGATTTTCCTGAACCATTATATAATATTATAGATATAATGGAGAATATCAAACCTAAATTAAAAGATAAAGCAGTTGTATGTATTAATTTAGGTTTTTCATATGGAGAAACTGGTGTTTCAAGACCATTTGATATAATAAATAGATTAAAAGAAAAATGTGGATATTTTCTTGTGGATAATATTATTTGGTTTAAAAAAAATCCTATACCATTAAGAAATAGATTAACTAATTCTTATGAATATATATTTGTTTTAAGTAATTCACCACATATAATTTATAAAAATAAAAAACATAAATTAAATGTTATACACGAAAGTGTTTCATCATATAAAGGACATAGTGCAGTTATGCCTGAATCAATTGTTAAACATTTATTGGAAACATTTACAGATGAGGGTGATATTATATTGGATTGTTATATGGGTTCAGGCACAACTGCCTCTGTATGTAAGCAATTAAATAGAAATTGTATTGGATATGAAATTAATAAAAATTATGTAGAATTATCTCAAAAAAGATTATCTCAATAATTTATATTAAATTATATATTAATTTATTATATTTAACTTTGAAAAGAATGTTTAGAATAGTTTGCAAAAAAACTTATTATTATATTTATTTAAAACATTTACCTAAAAATATTTATTATGATAAAGATTATTATATTACTTATATTTGCGGAAAAATCACAGGTTAATGCCGTGGAAATATTCATTTAGAAAAAAGTTTTTCATATTAAATATTTTGGAAGGTTTTACCTGGGATTTTTCCGCAATTTATTTTTTATCTTCTTCCATTATTTGTTGAACAACATTAAATCTATTTTCAGGAAGGAATCTAGTTAATTTATAAATAACAGCAGAACTATCATTTACTTGTGCCAAAGTCATATCAGGATTATGAATTGATGTTGTTATTTCTGTAATTGTTTTTTCTTGAGTAAATGTAAATTCTATTGATGAATCTAAAGATACAAAAAAGTCACCATAATCATTTGATTTTGGAATTGTTGCAATAATAGGATATAGTTGTCCTGAATCAAAACCACCAACAAATAAACTATCATCTAGAACATTTGATCTAACACAGAAATAAGGACTTTCTAATTTTCTTGGCATTCTTGGTGCTGATAATTTAATTGATGTTGCACTTTCAGTTATTGCTGGGAATTGTTCAAACAACAAACCATCACGGAAATAAACTGAATAATTAGGTGCTGAATTTAATTCATTCCATGATTGTGTTGACGGCAATTGTAAGTTGTACATTCCTGCTCCAAAAATATTCGTATTAAAATCCATTGTTGATGTTTGTCCAACTTCAGCATTTGTGAAAGCATAAGGCAAATTATCTTTATTTTCATTGCCAACTCTTGTTGTTATATCATTTGAAGCATTTGCTGGTGAATTAAAATTTTCATAATTATATCCAAGAGAATACCACATTCCTTTTGTCCATGTTTCTTGATCAAAACCAAAATCTTTTATAACAATTCCTGAATATTGGTCAAAAATAGTCCAAGGAGCAAGATTAGGATTTAAGAAATCATTATCATAAGATTCACCTGATACTGTCATTGTTCTTCTATTTGCTGGATATGGAATAACATCAGGATTCCAAGAATTATTATATAATCTTTTATTTATTTTATAAACTTTATCACCAGCAGTTTCAAATGCTTCAACCTCTGCTGTTCCTGCTGTTGATCCAGCATTAAATCTATTTTGAACTCTTTCGGCAGTATGTAAATTTGACAACTCAAAACGATTAGATGTATTATTATATTCCATTAATGGTTCGTTTGCTCCAAGATATATTTGTTGTTGATATTTAAATGATTGTAATTCTTCATTTCCATATCCAGTTGGCAATTGAACATTTATTCCTTCATAAGTAGCACTTCCACCTTGTCTTGTCCAACCTGAAGTTAATCCTTGACAAACATTTCCATAAGAAGTAAAATGACAATCCCAACCCATAAGTGTTCTTTGAAAAATAGTATTTCCAGTACCAGTCCCTGCATTTAATAAAAACATTAAATTAGGAATAGTTGTAAAATTATTATCTAATGTATCATCATCTAAAAAACCCAATTTACTTGTTGTAAAAGAAACAAATGATAAACCATTATCAGCATCATATCTTTTAAAAACTCCATATGAATAACCTGATTCCCATGAACTTCCTTGAGTTTCTTTTCCTTGATATTCAGGATTAAAATCAAAAAATATAGGAACAGAATTATAATAAGGTTGACCATTTAAATCACTTTTCATATAATCTGTGCCAAGTTGAGTTTTATAAGTTCCATGTGAAGCATTTCTTGCTGAATTTTCTAAAACATTCATATGTAAAAATCTTGAATTATTAATTGTTGTAAAATTGAAATATTGATTATATTTATTTAAAAATAATTCAGGGTGATTTGCTTGTTCATCAAATATTTGTGCCAATAATTTCATTGCTTCTTTATTACTCCATAAAATATCAGTTACTATTGTTTGCCATCTTTCAGATGTTGGTGAAGAATCTCTTGTGAATTTATTTGCAGTTAAATTATATTCCAACTGAAAAGCACCATACAAAACATTAGGAGCATAATTTGGATCTCCTATTCTATCATTTAATATTTTTTTATAAAAATTAGCAAAATCTCTTCCTCTTTGAAATAATACTGGTCTTTTAATTCCAATGTATTGATATGAAGATAAATATTGTAATGCTTCTTTATTATCTTGAGAAGCATTGTCCCAAGAATTCCAAGTTGATGAATTATTTGTTAAAAAACTTCCAGCAAAAAAGGTTTTATAAGTTGGACTTGTTATTTCAACATTTAGAGGTCTATATGTTTCCAATGAAACACTAGAAGGATTCCAATTCACATTGCTATGTAATTTATTTATTTTTGGTTGATTTTGTGCACGAAGTTGAGATGTTATTGTATCTCCAATGCTTTCTGCTGATCTAAAACCTGAAGAAACTTTCATGTCTAATTTATCGATAAATTCTATATATTCCAAACCAGCAGGACTTGTGAGTGAACCATTCACAATATTAGAACCATCAACGACAACACCATATTTTGTTTTTGTTTGTGTGAATATTGTAAATCTTGAATTATTAATTATTGGTTTTAAAAAATTTTCTGTTGAAGAATTGCTTTTGCTGACCTGAAACCAAAACATATCATCATCACAATAAAACATTGAAACATAATCATAATTAAATTCATTACCAACTGATGTAACTAATGCAGAATTTCCATAAATTTTACCATTTGCCAATGTATCTCTTGAAGCATTCCAAGAACCATTATAAGAAGCATTAACAAATCTCCGTGGCAAAGAATAACCACATTCACCATGATTTGTAATATAATAATTATAAAGTATTGGAGCATTATTTTCAAAAATAGAAATTTCTTCAGTCACATTTGAAGCAGTTATTTTTTTATATCCGTACATAAAATCATTATCAGGAAAATCAACAAGATCACTTGGTGTTTGTTTTGTAAATGTAAAATTTCTTTTTTTAATAAATTTATCTGTTATTTGGATTGAATTGTCATCACTTCCAACTTCACTTATAAATGTTTGGTGTATTGATATTTTATCTCCTTGTTTAACTTTAATACCTGATCCCAACTTACAAGTATAATGAGCATTAGAATTATTAACATTCCCACCACGATAATCTGCACTTTGTAAATGATTACAATCTATTAAAGTTATTTGCTCCATTCTATTATTTAATAGTATAAAAGAAAATTAAAACAAAAATTAAAAGAATATATTAATAGAAATTAATTTAACCATAAATTGATTTTCTCGGTTTTTTATAATCACCTGAATAACCACCAATGATGGATCTGTGGATTGTTTTTTGTCTTTCAAGGAGTTTTGCTTCTTGTTCCTTTTTAATTTTTTTTTCTTCTTTTCTTTCTTTTCGTATTTTTTCATATTGAAATAATGCTTCAGCAGTTGCTTTTGCCGATGTTTCTAAAGCAATCTTTTGAATATCTTCTTGAGTAATATTATTATTAATTGTTTTATATTCATTGGTTACATTATTAACAACTGGTCTTTTCTTTTCTTCTTGAATCTCCTGTTGTTCTTGTTTAACTTGAGTTGGAGTTTTCATTTCACCTTTTAATCGTGCCTCTTTATTTGCTTTCCTTTTTTCATTTGCTTTTGCTCTTGCAACTGCTAATTTCTCAAGCATTTCAGGAGTCATGGTTCTTTTCTTTCTTACTTTTTTCACGATTGGTGCTGGTTGTTGTACTTGTGAAAAAACTTGTTCAGGAACAATATATTTTTTTTCTTGAACTATTTCCAATGGTTGTTCTTCTTCAATTTCTTCAATAGTTTCGGTGACTTGGGCAATTATTTTCGGCATTTCCATTTCTGTTATTATTCTATAAATTAGATAAAAATTCTATTAACAATATAATTTTAATAAAAAAATATTAAAATTTAAATATATTATTAAATTAAAATAGAATGCCGAGCATTATGCCAGTTCAAGCAGATGTGCCAAATCCAAGAATAAAACCTGTTCACCCTAATATTCCGCAATGTCCTTCACTACTTTTGGGAATCGGTTCAGTCCGTGCAGGAAAAACAACTTTATTAAATAATTTAATTTTTAGATCACAAGCAGAAGGATTTTATGATGCTCAAAATTATTTTGATAATATAACAGTTATGAGCAACACAATCAACAATGATCCATCAGCAAGATTCATAAAACAAGCATGTAATGTTTGTGATCATTATAGTGATGGAATGATAAGTGATTTTATTTCAAATCAAAAAAAAGATGGAGAACGAGATGATATGCAATTCACAGCACTTTTTCTTGATGATATACTATCTAAAAATATGAAGAGAAATAGTGAAATCTCATTTTTATGTACAAGATATAGACACCTAAATATAGGATTATTGGGGATATTTACACAAAATTTAAAATCAGTTGATACTATAATTCGTAATAATGCCACAGATGTAATTATTTTTAAACAAACAAATAATAAACAACTCCAAGGTTGTGCTGAAGAATGGTCAGGAATTTATGGAGGTGAAAAAAACTTTTATGCCATATATGAATATGCCACAAGAAAACCTTATGATTTTTTATATCTTAAAGTTTATGAAGGTTTAGCATTAAGATCTTTTGAAGAAGTTATTGCTAATAAACAAGATTTATTATTTAATAAAAATAATATGAGTGAAATAAATAAAGAAGCAAAAGAAGAAATTAAAGATGAAGTTAATCAGCACGAGGATATAGATGATAATATTAAATCTTTATCATAATTTGTTAATTGTGTATGTGCATTTAAATCTTTAAGATCAAGGAATCTTGCTTTGTCAATAGTATTATTATCATGACAAATACAAATCATAACTTTATTACAATATAATAAACCAATTGTTTTTGGATTCATTCCGTCAATCATATTTGTTCCTTCACCTTGAGAAGATTTCTTAAATCCACCCATTGCTTTCCAATGTTTTTTTGTGAAAATCATTCCTGCTTCATGTATCATTCTTTTTTCTCCACATTGGATTGCTGTTGTTTTCCAATCATTATTTGGAAAAATAAAAATCATTTGATTTGTTCCAACCAATTGTAATTTATTATTTTTCATTTCTTCAACACCATATTTTAACCAACTGGACAACATAAAATCATCACTATCCATTTGTGCAATTAATTTATTCGTTGCCAATTTAACTAAATTATTTCTTTTTTCTCCTATTTCTCTTTTTTTTTGATAATGTTTATAAATGAATTGTATTGGAGCAATTGCTTCTTTGAATTCATTTAGTTCCTCAAGATTATTAATAAACTTTTCTTCTTTACCATCATCATCAATTATGTACTCAATTTTATCTAATGGATAATCAAGATTTAATAAGTTAGTTATAATTAACCTTTTAAATTTATTTCTTTCAAAAATAGGTGTTATTATCGATAATTTAGGATATTCCATTTATTATATATTAGATAATATTATTGAAGTTTTTCCCAATCTTCCTTTTTCATTTTATTCATTTCCCAATAACCATTACCCCACATATTAATTTTCCGTTCAGGCATTCTATAATTTAAATCAATTATATGCCGTTTTAAAACTTGAACTTCTTTAAGTAGTTCCAAGATTAATTCTTGATTTGATTTTTGAGAATCTTTTGTTGGTTGTGGCATTTAATTAATAAATAGAATATAATTCATTTTTAGAAATAAAATTTTTAATGTGATCTTTATATTTTTTCATTGATTTTTTATAATTATCTTTATGATCATCAGGAACTTTATATCTCGGTGAACCGCCAAGATTATATAACCGATGAGGAATTCTTGATTTTAATTCTTCTTTATGATAAATATCACCAATCCAATTATCACTTGACCAAGAAGGCAAATTCCATGGAAAATAAAATTCAAAAATTTCATAATGTTTTTTTGTAACCATAGTTTGAGTTAATAATGTATCTTGAGGATATATTTCTTTTCTTCCTTCATCAACTAATCCAACAACACCAAGTCCATTTTTACAATCAAGATTATTCATTGCACACTCAACCCAATTTTTATCTATAAAACTTATATCACTTCCACATTGTACATAATAATCATTATTTTCTTTAATAGCATCTTTAAATAATTCATTCCAAATCCAACAAGGTTTTCCTTTATATTTTTCATTATCAAAAAATATCATTTTAACTGAAGCATTTTTCATAATCTTAATAAATCTATCTATTTCTTCCTGAACACTTTCTTTATTATATAATTTATCATTATTATCAATGCCCAAATAAAGAGTATAAGAATGTTCAGCATTATATGTTGCAAAGAAAGTTTTCAAAAAATAACAATAAAAATCAGTTTGCTTTAAAGTTTCCCATTTTCTATTATTAGAAGTTATTGGAATTAAAACAGCAATATTTTTCATTTATAATATATTAAATAAAATAATTATAATCAAAAAACTTATTTGCGGAAAAATCCCAGGTTAATGCCAAGGAAATATTCATTTAGAAAAAGTTTTTTCATATTAAATATTTTGCCACCTTTTACCTGGGATTTTTCCGCAACTATATTTAAAAACTATTTTATATATATATTAAAGATGACAAAATATAATATGTATTTATTCAATGATAATAAAATCGTTGGAAAATATAAAACAACAACAGATGATATGAATTTAATATTCACAGAATTTGGTGAAGAAATAGTTAGAGATGGATTTAAACAAAAAATTAATATTAAAACACAAATAGATATGTACAAAAATTTTATTGAAGTAATTAATAAACAAAAAAGACATAGTGAAAAAATAAGACATAGTGATTTTTATCTTTATTTATCATGTTTTTGTGCATTATATAAATTTAATGAAGAAACTGATGATGTATTGTTTCTTAAATGTAAAAAAAAAA
>Ga0181410_1000412_pt1 | contig 19108 bp, 26 predicted proteins | sample 33SPOviralmetaG_FD_130112 | JGI IMG/M metagenome (GOLD analysis project Ga0181410, IMG submission 130112) | Marine viral communities from the oligotrophic San Pedro Time Series (SPOT) site, San Pedro Channel, CA, USA - 33 SPOT_SRF_2012-06-20 | ecosystem: Environmental > Aquatic > Marine > Strait...
AGGTTGTGCATGCGACCAGTATATGCCGGATTAGTTAAAGCTTTATGTACAATAGATCTACATGCTATACCTTGCTTTGGACAAGCAGCGGCATTAGCTTTAAATGCTGCAGACTTAGCTAAATCTCAAGACGATATGAGCAAAAATATAAAAGCTATTGGGAAAACTGGCGGTGTACCATCTCGCTTTAAAGGAACTTTTCTAGAAAACTATCTTGAAGGTGGCAGAATGGGAGCGCAAAGCCAACTAAAAACATCTTTAAAAGGTGCAAAAATGACTAATTTACTAACTGGCCTTGCATCTTTAGTTCCATCAACATTAGGCGCTGCGGGACAGACGGGTGATTTTTTAAAACTTACATCAAAATCTTTAGACCCTGCTACGGTTCAACAAAATTTAGCTAGTAATATTATGGCAGGTAAATCTGGTACAGCAAACATATTAAATGTTGTAAAACCTACTGCAGCAAATCTAACTGCACCAAGCAAATTTGGAAATCTTTTAAACAAAATAGGGCAAGGTGTTGTCCCAGGCACGTTAGGAACAACTACATTAGAAGATTTAATAAACCCTCTTATAAATACTGGCATTAAAAATAAAGCATTAAAAGGAATTGCTGAGTCAGCATTAACTCCAATGAGTTATGCTCCTTTATTACAAGATTTATATCAAAGTTATCTTACAAAATCAACTGAAGAACCAGTTATGACAAGAGCGCAAGCTCCTAAAGTATATTAAGGATTTATATGAGCGTATTAGATTATTTATTACCAAAATCATTTATGTCAGATGTACAAACTACATTTAGACCAAAATCATTTAATAGATTAGAAGCAAGTGAGTTTACTCCAGGATTTAATGACCCAACACCTTTTAAAGATTATGGTGATTTAATGGACCAAGGTTTTGCTCCAACACAAGAAGCTTACAGAATGTTTTCAGAAGGAAGTGAATCAGAAAGAGAAAGATTAGCTGAAGCTTCGGGATTTACTGGTGCTGAGGGTGTAATGAATTATCTAAGAGCATTGGTAGACCCTCAAAGCGATTTTTATGGATTTAAAACAAAAGATTCTTTACAACCAAATGTTAACATATTTGGAGGAAAATCATTAGCAGAGGGGTTTGAAGGGGCAGGAGTTTATGATTTTGACTCAGCAATGGCACAACCAATGCAATTATCTACTCTTAGAGGTATAGACCCTGGTAGCTATTCTAAAGAAGTTGCTACAAAAAGAGGAACATTAGCAGATGTTTTGTCTAGACAAAGAGCAAAAGCTTCACAAGTTGGCGGTGGTTTTGCAGGTTATGGTGGTAGAACTGTAGCAGAAGGTTTAGCAGAGCAGCAATTTGCACAAGGTTCGCAAGGCATTATGGAAGATGTAAATAAGCAAAGAGCAACCGCATTACAGCAACTATATTCTGAATTAGAAGGTTATGGCTCAATTATAGACCCAATGAACACTTAGGAGCTTAAATGGCTAAAGTATTACCTGCAGGAGCAAATGTAAATTTAGGGTTAGGCAAAGACCCAATGGATAGACTTTTAAAAACTATCCAAGTAGCATCTCAAGCACAAGGTGTTATGAATCAAGCAACACTTCAGCGTGATAGACGTGAAGCCATACAATTAGAAACAGCTCAAAAATTAATGACTAATCAAGTTTTGCGTATGGATGCTCAAAACCCTGTTAGTATTCAAGAAACAAAAAATGCTTTACTAGAGTTTAAAAATAGATTTACAAAAGAAAATCCAAGGCTAGCTGATGATATTGATGTTTTTTATGGAACAGCATACAATACAGAAATAAAACCTATTGAAGACACTCATAATCGTTTTAATCAAATTAAAGATAGATTATATCTTTCTCTTGAAAATATAAATAAAAATGTTCAATCTTTACCAAACAATACAATTATAGCTTCAGATGAAATGAAATTTAAAAATGAATTAGGTGATTTGCTTGGTGTTTTAAATGATTATAAATCTAATCAAGCTATGTTTAATCAATATTTGCCAGATTTAAATACAGGATTATATTCAGATGTTGTAGCTGCTAACAACCTATCAACAACACTTCCAAAAGAATTAAAAGGCCTTTTTGATGATGTTGAGCAAGATTTAATTGTTAGTTTGGGTAAAGGTGAAATTTCTCTGGAATATTATAATGCTGCAAGAAGTAAATATTTTACTGCGTCTCAAGGTCAAGTTAATTCAAAAATTATACCTAGAATTTCTGGAGAAATAAACTCTTTATGGAAAGATTATCAACCACCAACCGCATTTAAACAAGCGGTTATGTCAATGGTATTTGAAAACGGTGCAATTAAATCAGGCAAAGTTCCTCTTCAAAATGATGCTATTGAAAACCAAAAAAATTATTATGATGAAGCTCAAGGAATATATTACTATAATGGACAGCAATTAAATGTTGGTAAAATTGATAGTAAAAATTATGACCCAGATAATGCTGATGAATGGTTAAATGCTGCTAAAACAGAGGCAGAAACAGCATTGCAAAATGTCTATTTAAATGATATTAAAGACAAAATAACTGAAAAAGATGCGCTTTACAAAGAATATATTCAAAGCGCAACTGGTGAACCATCTTCTTACGCAACTCAATTAACTGATAGTCAAAAATGGCCTTGGCAAGAAGGAACTTCAGGAGGTTTAATTGAAGATATTAAATTTAATGATAATAATAAAGATAAAGATTTAATACAATTAGAAAATTTAGATGATTTTGCAAAGCTAGGTATTGATATACCAGAAAATTTAACTTTAGAAAATTTAACTATTATGGAAGACAAGATTTTAAAAATGGTTAAGGAAGAATCTGATGGTGGTAATTTTGTTAAACTACAGACTCTAACAAGAGTCAATAATGCTATAGGAAATGTTAAACAAAATTTAAAAACAAATAAAACAGAAATAAGTGCAACAGAACCAAGCGGAACAGAAACAAGTGAGTCAGGACAAACGTATTCTTCTATAACTGATTTTATAGCAGAGTATGGAGATGAAGCTGCAGGGGTTGCCACTATTGGTGTAGGAGCTTACAATATACCTAAAGTTAATAGTGCCATTAAATCAGCTACAAGCTATATATCTAAAACTTTAGATTTACCTAGTGACAGTGTAATAGATTTATTTAATGACACTGATTTTAGAGCGGTAGGCAAACAATTATCATCTATAGATAAAAAAATAGTTGACCTCAAAAAGAAACTTCCTAAAGGAACTAAATTACAAGATTTAAGACCAACAAAAAACACATCTATACCAATTAATATAGGTGGTAAACAAGCCTCTACTATTAATTTAAAACAACAGGACAATTTTTATTCTACATATAAAAATTTATTAAAACAAAAAGAAAAAATAATAAAAAATTCTAAGCAAGTTAATGCTTTAATTACTAAAATGGAAGCAGGTCACTTTCCTGATTTACAAGTTGATGTTGATATAGTAAAGCCCGAACCATTTAATATGAAAAAACCGCCTAAAGGAGCAGGGGCAGAAGCTATTGCTAAATATAATAAGGCTAAAAAACTTCATCAAATAAAAATAAAAGAATATAACCTGAATTTATCTTCTAGTAAGGCGCAATTTAGAAAAAAAATTATGAACTTCCTAAAAGAATCTAATAAATGGGATGTAAATGCAATAAAAAGAACAGTAACTAAAAGTGTAAAACAAGCTTATAGGACTCCTAAAGATTTATATAATGTTGTAACACAAGGAGCTGTAAAACTTGGTCCATTAGATGCAGCCATTCATGCTTGGTTTTTAATGCCTGAAGATGCTGAAATAGGATATAAAGTAACAGCGGCAGGCAGTGCTGCTTTAGGAACAAAAGGAATTATTAATTATGCTAAGAATAAAGGTATTTCTCCATTTTTAAATGACAAAAAGCTAACAAGTGAATTAGGTAAATTTTTAATGAAAAAAGCTCCAAAAACTTTAGCTAAAATAGGCTTTAAAGGTGTAGCAGGAGCAGCAGCAGCTGGAACTGGTATCGGGTCAGCAATTTCTGCAGGTATGGTGGCTTGGACATTAAACGATATTAGAAAACTTGTAAAACAATTCCCTGAAATAAGACAAATGCTTTCAAAATCTATTGCAAGACAAGAATCTGGTGAATTAGAAATATCTAACCAAGAAGAAACAGGACAAGCTCCTGTAATAAACGAAGAAAATTGGATGCAACCATACTCTCAGCAAGGAGAATAGCTATATGCCAGTAAGTCCTCAAAGTGCTATACAGCAGCTTAGAGAAAAATTCCCTCACTATAAAGATTTAACAGACGAACATGTTTATCGTATAGCAAGAAGAGATTTTCCTGATGCACCAATACAAGACTGGCCAGAATCTGGTTATGTAGCACCAAAACAAATTAGCGGAGCTGATGTGTACCTTGATAAGACTGATGAAGATAGTTTTTTAGATTATTTTAATTGGGGTATAGATGAAGACAGTTCTTATTTAGCAAGACTTGCATATAGTCGTTCATTACAAGGAATGGCTTCAGATTATTTAAGAGGTGAAGCAAAGTTTAAATTTGACAGACAACCAGCTATTTGGGAAGAAGCTGTTGCTGGTATTTTAGCCTATACCCAACCGTTAGATTTTATTAGTTTATACGGAGGAGGAAGCATACTTGGTAAAGCATTTGTTAAATCCTCTTTAGGGAAAGGAACTGCTGATTATCTTTCAAAAAGTATTATTAAAATGGCTCCTAAAGCTAAATACAGTGAAGTTAGCAGTGCTGTTACAGGAATCTTAGGTTCAGAAATGGCGTATGTTCCTTATGAAGCTGCAAAAGCTAATATGTTTGCAAAAACTTTGCATATACAAAATCCTGGTATTGACCCATTAACAGATGAAGAAATTAAAAAAGAAACTTTTGCAGGAGTTGTTCATGGCGGAATTATGGGTGTACTAGGTGGGTCGGTACGTCCTTTTTTAGCAGCAAAACATGCAGGATTTTTAAGGCAAGTAGATAAAATTGAACTTCAAAAAACTATTTCTACTGGACAGCAAAAACAATTGTTTTCATTAAAAAATAAAGTTAAATATACTGGAAATTTAGGACAATATGCTAGTGAAGTAGGCGGTTTAACAGCTGGAGACGTTGCTGGAACAGCAGTAGCTTATGGGCAAATGAAATCAATGGAAGAATTAGCAGTTACTGTCGCTACGATGGGTGGATTTGCTGGGGTAACAAGACTTACAAGCTATGGTTTAAATAGAATTGTAGATGAGCCTTTAAAAAAATCTTATGAAAGTTACAAAATTGAACATCAAAAAAGACAAAAAGAATTAGATGCTGAAGAAAATGTAATAAGAGATATGCATAAAAAAGCTAAATCTCAAAGTGATAGCAATGTTGAAACACAAGCTATGGATTCTATGGAGACTGATGCTACACCTACTTCTAATAAACCTAGAATTAAGTGGGAAGAAACGCCTGAATACAAAGAATATCAACAATTACTTGCAGATAAAGATGCTTTTACTAGACTTAGAGATAAATTAACTGATGAAGAAGCATTAGATTTTTTAAAACAAAAATATAACGTATCTTTAAGAATAGCAAATTTTATAGATAATTCAGGATATAACAAAGCAAAAGACGGTGTTAATGGAATACATGAATGGTTAAGAAATGGTTCCAAAAAAATTGAAAATTCTATTCAACAAAAGCAAGATGATGTACCATCACAAATTCAAAATTTACAACTTAAATTAAAACAAGAATTTGATATAGAAACAATTAAAGTTGACGATGGTAGTGGAAATTTAATTGATGTTAACATTTCTAAGGCACAACAATACATGCCTGGAGATACTCCTATAGAAAAACAAACAAATCTTTTAAATAAAACACAAGATTTATATAATAATATTGAACAAACTCAAATTAAAAAAAGTTCTAGAAAATATGAGCAAAATGAGCAAGAAGTTATTTCTCTTGGAAGAGACAAAACTGAAATGCAAAAGTCTATCAATAATTTAAAAGAAAAATTAAAAGAAGATATGCCAGAGTCTAAGTCAAATGAACTGGCAACTGATTTATTTAACGAAGAACGTGCTTTAAAATTTTTAGATGAAATAGATGCAGAAATTGATGTAATAAACAAAAACACTTCTTTAAGTACTAATTCTAAAAATAAACAAATTTTAAATTTTGATTTATTAAAAACATTTATATCAAAACAATATCGTGATTTAAATGTAGCAGCCCCAACTAAAGAATCAAGAGCAAAACAATTAGTTTCATTAATTAAAAAAATTAACAAAGAAACAGATTCTAAGCTAACAGAGCTTAATGAAAATGCGTTTATAAAAATTGCTTCAGAAACAATGAAAGCTGATGCTTCAGCGTTAACTGATTTTTTAACATTTTTAGATAAAAAAGGTGCTTTACCTAGAGAATTAAAAGGTCTTGGTGAAGACATATTTGCAAGAGCTGCAGGAAGAAAAGCTAAAATAACTCCTAGAGGATTAACAACTAGTGATATAAAAGGTGGCGGTGGTTTAGATATTGTAACAAGTAAAACTGGTACAAGAAAAAATATTGACTGGTCTGATACTAAAAGTAAATATTCTAACTTAACTACAAAATCTTTATTAAAAAAAGTAATTAAATTAGTTCAAAACAAGTCTAATAAAGTTATAGGATATATAAATAACAAAAAAATAGAATATGAGTCTATATTTTTTATAAAAAAACAGGAGGGTGATGATTTTGTAAATGTTGCTCTTTCAGGTGATACGGTAACAGCATTATCAAAACAACTCTTTGGCGATAAAATTACAGGAACAACTTTTAGAAAAGGTTTTTCTACTTGGGTTGATAATAAATATGGTAGAAAAAGTGACCAGTTTCAATTAGTAGATTATTTTGGGCTAACTCATAGAAATGTTAATGATAAAATATATCAATCTTATCAAGCCAAATTTAAAACAGACAAAAATGGGATGCCTACAGGAAAATATTTAGATATGTTTAAATCTATTCAAAAAGAATATCAAAATTTAATATTTGATAGTGCTACTTCTGAACAAATGAAAAAAATGAAAAATGCACAACTTAAAAAATATGGATTAACAGAAGGTAATTTAGATTTAGCAGGCACAGCTTCTATTTATAGGCTTAAAAAAGGTTTTGAAAATATTGCGCTTATATCAAAAGCTGCTGATAAAGATGGATTTATTTCTATTGAACCTACAAATGTTAAAGGAAGAAAAGCTGATGTTTATAAAATACATAAAAATGTATTAGAAGCAACTTTTAGGACAATGTCAGAAGGTTCGTCAAGAATAATTGAACAGTTTGCAAATATTGGTACAGAAAAAATATTAGGTGTGCCTATATCTAGAAAGTTTGCTCCACTTAAAGAACTTTTACAAAAAGCTGGAGTTATACAGTATGCAAGACAATTGGAAAGTAAAAATCAAGAATTTAGTTTTACAAAAAAACAAATAGATGTATTTAGAGAAAGCTCTTTAGAAAGAAACGCAATAGACAATAAAAAATCTTTAAGAGCTAAAGCTAAAATATTGTTATCTGGAAATATGAATAAAGAAGTTACACGAAAAAATTTAGGAAACAAAGCTTATGAAAGCAAGTTGAAAGATATTTTGCTTAAAGGTAAAATATTAACAAAAGATGAAATTAAAAACATGAAATCAATTAGTTTAAAAAATAATATAATTGATGAATCTGTTTTGCAAAAAGTAATTAAATATACAAATTGTAAATAAAGGTTATTAAATGGCGATAAAAGGAGCATGTATTAATATTATAGAATCAGACAATGATTCTATGCATATATCTAAATTTAGTTTAGAGCAACTAAGAAAAGATAAAGAAATTCCTGCATCAGACTCTGTTAGTTTTTTGGAAAGTTTGGGTGTTAAGGATGGGGCTATAGACAATATTCAAAGTGAAAAAACTATTGATATGGCAACTCAATTTTTTAAAGAATATAAACAAAAAGTTGCTGATTCTAATTATGATTCTCCTTCTTTGAGAGATATAGCTGATGAAACAATTCCTGGATTTAGAGGATTAAAATTAATTGCTCCTGTTTATTATGTACTTCAAAAAGGAGGAAAATCTTCTAAAAAATTAGCTGACAAATTGTTAGATTTTGATGTTGTGTATACAAGAGATAAAGCTTTTGCTGACGAAACTATAGACCAAGTTGTTAATATTTTAGGTAAAGATGTTAAAAATATGAATTTATTAGAGCCTGAGATGAGGAAACAAAAAGGAAGAGTTTTGTCTGGCTCTGAGATAAAAGCAACAGAAGCTTTTGATTTAATAAACCCTAAAACAAAAAAATTATGGTCTATGAAAGATAGTGGTTTTCAAGGTTTAGATACTTTTACAAAAAAACATATTGTTGCAAGGGAATATCATAGACAAATGACTGATTTTTATTGGAAAAGAATTAAAACTGAAATGAAAGCAAAATCAAACAAATTTCAATATGAAGAATTTTTGGCGGAATTTGATGAAAAATATATTCAAAATTATATGACTAGAGCTGTTAGTAGAGAAGTGCTAATGGACATACAAAAACATTCAACTGCAAGTCCTGTTATTGTTAAAATTGCAAACGAAAGATTAAAATCTAGAGCTTCTGAACTTGCTTCTAAAAAATTTAAAAAAGACAAAAACCCAGATAAATGGGAAGCAGAGTATGATAAAAATTTAAAAGATACAGAGCTATTAAGGTCTATAAAAGAAGAAGCAATTAATATAATGACTTATAATCCAGCTAGGGTTGTTAATGAACATTTTAAAAAAAGAGGGATTTTACTTCCATTTGAAACAGAAATTACTACTTTGTTTGGTAAAAAAAAGAAAGTACAATCATATGAAAGTGATTATAATAGTGTTATGGATAGGTATTCTACAGTAACGTCTAAATTTATATCTACAACAAAATTTTTCCCAGAGTTTACTAATTTTGGTACTAAATACAAAATATCAGGTGGGGCAAAAAGCAATTTATTTGACATGCAAAATTCTTCAAATAAACAACATCAGTATATAGCTAATCACATTGATGAACTTCTAGGTTTGTCAACTAAAGATTCAAATTCTATAACTAATTTTTTAGCAACAACTAGTACATTGTCCGCAGCAACTGGATTATCATCTCCAACCTCTGGTATTAAAAATCTTTTAATTACTATACCAAGGACTTTAGGAACATTTCCTGTGTTAAATACAGCTAAAGCTACTTTAAATTTATTTAACAACTATGGTGAACTTATGACAGATGCTAGAAGAAAAGGTTTTACTACATATCAAACAAAAACATTAGCTCTACAAGATAAAGCCATAAAATTGCCATTTAATTTAGGCACATTTAGCATGGAAAGTTTATTTAAGGTAAATTTAATGACTCAAACAGAAGGTATAGGTAGAGTGGCTCAAGTACAATCTGGACTTATGACATTTGAACAACAGTTAGCTAAAAGCCATGGTGTTAAAAACATTTTAAATAAAGGTGGAAAAGATAAAGTTAGAGATTTTTGGAAGAATGTTTTTAAACTATCTGATGATGAAATTGAATTTTTGTTTGACAAAGAAAGTTACAGAAAAATTCAAAATGGTTTATCTGACACAGAAATGACAGGTAAAATGGATTATATAAGAGCTAAAGTCGCTCATTACTCTCATGTATCAGTTTCTGGAGGAACAGGTGCGCAATTACTACCTTCATGGATGAATAACAAATATGTAAAACCTATGTCATTGTTTTATCGTATGGCATATTCTACAACTTTTGATATGGGAATAAACCATATAAGACCAATATTTAAAAATGGTAACATAGCTCCTTTAGCAAAAGCAACTATGGGTAGCGCTTTATCTGGCTGGGCTTTATGGGCTATGTACGATGCTTTATTCGACACTAAAAATCCCACAGAAAATGAAGATGCATTAACTCAAATAGCTTCATTTTTATGGAGAGCTGAATTTTTGCAATTAGGCTCTGACATGTTAAACCCTTATGGAGCAAATTTATACTCTAAAAAAAGTGCTTTTGATTTTTTAGATTTTAACGACCAAATGATGGCTAGTTCTTTTAACCCAATTTATGGTACTGCTGTTTTTAGAAATTTATCTTCAGCAGCCTCTTTGTTTGGTCATACTTTTTTACCATCTTTAGGCTTGGCTGACGAAAGAAAATTTAAAGGGCAAGCATTAGATGATTTTATGAGCAATACTGTTGTTTTATACGCACAATATAGAAAAAATTTTCAAGAACCATTTGGTCCAGGGTTTAAAAATGACAAACTTTATAAAACTCAAAAAGAATTTTCTACTTACGCAAGAAGATGGAAATCAGAAAATAATTACAAACAAACTCATTTACATGGCCAGTCAACAATTACTCCATACTACAGAAGTTTAAGAAATTCATTTTATAATGGAAACCAAAAAGATTTTGACAGAGCTTATTGGTCCGCATATAATTATATTATTACAGATATGATAAAAAATTATAGAAGAACAGGTAAAGGTTTAGATTTAAAAAAAATACACAAAAAAGCTATGTCTAACTTAAATAGGTCTTTAAGTTCATATTCAGTTTCTTCATTATCTGAAACATTTGATGTTAAAAATGGAGGTATTGTTCCAGAAAAAGAATTTAAAAAGTATTTAAAAGATAGAAAACTTTTAGATAGGTACAAAAAAGCTAAAATAGAGTTTGAGTATAGAAAAAGAAAACTTGTTAATAGAGCTAGTAGTCTTCAGAACAAAAGAAAATATTCAGCAATGTACGATTTATTTGAATAATTCTGTTCTAGGTATTAATGCCATTTGACTAGCATTAAAATCACCGCCCATTATAAGTTTTAATTTACCTTCTTTTTTAAGGTCTATTATCTTTTGTTTTAAGTAGTCTACACTAAATATATATCCGCCTACAATCTTGTCATTATCAGACAGTAAGTGAATCCATATCGCAGAACCTGTAGTAGATATGCCACTAGGTTTCCCGCTACATCTTATTTCTACAGCTATATTACCTGTAGTTTTCCATATATCTCTCTCTGTTTTTACCTCAATCATGGTGTTGCCATTTTGCAAGTCTTCTACAAATTTCTCTCCCATTTGTCCAAATTTTAAATCAAGGTCAAATTTTTTCATTTCTTCGTAATCCAATGGTATTTTTCTCCAATCGTTTGTTATTAAACTAAGGTCTCCAAAAACATCATATATATCAGTCAGTTTTATCAATTGCATATTTCGCTAACATAATAGCATCTGCTGTTGCTAATGTAGCGACTCCTTTCCATTGATATGATATATAGTTATTTGAATTAATAAATTCTTGTGCCATTTGTTTAAGTATGTTTTTTCTTTCTTGTTTTTTCAATCCCTTTTGTACTTCGTGGTGCCTCATCCAAGTGGAAGGGGTTACATAAATAGGGATTATGTTAAAAGATGCAATAACCCCCTCCCATTGGCCATAGTTTTGTCCGAATGTAAATATCGAACTCTTACCGTCATGTGGCATAGCCCATACTTTTTCTATATATAAAAATACATCTTTAGGTGAGGTATCTTGCAATATATCTTTAAATAGTTCTGCCATACCTTGTACAGAGTCTGGACATTTATTTGCCCTTAACCTGTTATCTTCAATAGAACATATGCCTCCAGACTTTCCTGGGTCTATACCTATGTAAGTTTTAAAACGGTAATTCTTTTGTAACATCTAGCTCCTTTGCATGCGGTATTGTCCAATTGTCGTAAATCGTACAAATATCGCCATTATAATTAAGGGTTATCTCAGAAGACTCTCCATATCTAACCTTACTTGCAATTAGTCTAATTTCGTTTTTAGAGTGCATAGATGGGTCAACCTTATAAGAGTAGTAAACAAAGAAAACATTCTCTGCTACTTGTTCTATAGCTCCTGATTCAGCTAAGTCAGACAGTTGTGGTCTTTTAGCTTCTTTACTTCTTGATTCTAATGACCTGTTAAGCTGTGAAGCAAGTATTACTGCACACTTTGTTTCTTTAGCAAGCCACTTATATTCATTACAGATGCGCTCAAGTTGTAATCTTCTCTCAGTCTCTCTACCACTTGGAGTTACAAGCTGTATATAATCATCTATAATAACATCTGGTTCAAACTTTTTTACTTCTGATGCGGTTTTAGGTAAGTCTCGGATAGTATCAAACATAATAAATCTATCTTCACCATATATGTCTGCTATTTTTTTAGAAGCTTTTTTAAGTTCTTCAATAAAACCAATATTACTTTTATCTACTATACCTTTTCTAACATCTCTATAATTAAGTCTTGGGTTTTCTATACAGATTAACTTCTTAATTACTTCACTATTAGGTAACTCTCTGTTAAACATAGCTACTTTATAACCACCTTTAACAAGAGAGGCTAACAGGTTGACAAGAAAAGTGGTTTTACCATGTCCTGGTCTCCCCCCAACAATTGTTATCTCACCTCTAGTTAGCCCCCCTGCAAGGCTATCAATTTCCTTGTAGCCTGTCTTAATCATTTTCTTGTTACCCTCTTGCATAGTATTAAGAGTATCGCTCATAGCTTTATCTATAGTAAACTTTTCACCAGGCCTTACTCTTATTAGCTCTCCCATAAGAGAGTGTGCTTCGTTTATTAATGTATATACGTCACTACCTCTATGAAGCGCATCTTTTTTTATATCTTCTGTTGCTTCTATAGTTTTTCTAAGTAAGTATTTTTCGTATATAATCTGAGCATATGATTCCATCATACCCATACCACAAACATCACTAGTTATATCTAATATATATCCTGTGGTTATACCATTTAAATTATCTTCGTTTGTTAGTGAAGCGCACAAGATAGGAACATCTATATTCTTTCCTTCTTTTATCATCTTAGTCAGTTTGTCCCACAAACTTTTAGATTTTATTTGTGTAAAAACTTTCCTATCTGGCACATATTGAGCTACTCTACTGTATTCTTTTGGGTAAAAGATAACGCTCCCTAAAACCACATCTTCTGTGGCCACATCAGCTATCTCTTGCATTTTATCTCCTTTTGTTTATACTTCTTTTTTCATATTCTTCAATTGTTCGTTCTGCATATTTTCTAAGTGTTTATTATATTCGTCAACTAACTTCTCTGTTGAAACTTCACATATCTTATAAATAACACCTACGTTAGTATTAATTTCTTCAAGCGGTCTACCTTTTAAATATAGACCCCAGCTATTTTCTGTTAGTATTTTTTCTAGTGCTTTTTTTTCCAGCATTAACTTTCTCCTTTTTTAATAAATGCTTTTCAAATTTTTTAGTATCTCCTTTAAAGTCTATATATTCCATTATAGCATTAGTCAGACCCGACGTTATCTGGTCCAGACTTGCTACTTCCAGTATTAGTTTTTCTATTACTGTTTGTACTTCCTTTGACGTTGGTTTTTTTCTTTTCATCTTTCTTTACCTCATTTAATATTTCTTGTAATACCTTTTTTAGTTCTGTTACTTCCTGTTTTAGCTTGGAAATATCGTTTTCCATATCTATTGCTCTTCCCACCTTTTGCTCCTTTCTTTTCGCTTATGTGAGTGCCAGTTTTGTTGCTTGGCTGTTTTCTTTCTGTGACAATTTGCGCATAATATGACGCATTTTTCAATTTCTTTTTCGATACTTTCGGCCGAATATCCATGCGATGCCATATTCGATACATCATTTCTCTTCTCTTTCGGGTCAAGATGGTGAAATTCCAAGACGATAGGGTTGCTTTCACCACAAGAAGTACAAGGATTACTAAGCTTAAATTCATAGACTAAATCCCTTCTTTCTTTTTTATATCTTTCAGTATTGGCCTTAACTCTCTTTTTATAATTTTGCTTATATTTATTGTAATGTTTTCTAGAGTACTCATTTGTGCATTGTTTACACTTATTACTTCTTTTATTAAGTCTCTTAAGCTTCCAACTAAAGTCGGACATTTGATAGTATTTTTCACAATAAATACATTTCTTAATCTTTAAACTCAAGGCCTGGAGCAGATTTTCCGCTCATTGGATTTTCGTTATCTTCAACCATTCCCCACATCAACACACAATAGACTATAATGTCTGTAAGTCTACCTCTAACATCCTCCCTTTGGGATTGATGCCCATCCGCATAAGCACACAATCCGTCTACATGTTTTGTCATATATGTCAACAAAACCTTCTCCCTGTTTACACCTACAAAAGATGCAACTCTCTCAAAGTTAGCAAAAACATTATCTAAGTCTCTTGCATATTCTTTCTGGCCCGCATCTCTTGTTTCTGAGATTTTATCCATAATACTGGTCATAAGACTTTTCATTTCATTTCTATTCATTACGCATCCTTTTATAGACTCTTGAGTTTATATATTCAGCTCCAACCATTTTACATAATGGCCATCCATTAGGACTTTTTTCTAATTCTGCTCTTATTTTCTGAACTTTTTTCCATGTACGGTTTTTCATCTTGTCTCCTTTTAACTTAATAACTTAATTATAAATACTACTATTATTGCCCAGATTGCAGAACCTAAAATTGTAATTCCGCCCCAAACAAATACATTAATCCAATTTATCATCTTGACCTCCTAAAGGTAAATAACACTCGTAATATGAATCACACTGCGGACAATGAAAATTACTTACTATACCTTCTCCTTCTTTACCATAGTCTTCATAATCATGGTCTCCTCCCCAAATTACTTCTGATTTACAATGCCAACATTCCATATTATCTCCTAAAAAAATGGGAGACTTGAAAGGTGGAAAAGAATTGCGGTAGAGAGTACCGCATTAAAACCCCCCATGTATTCTCACGATATACAAAATCTCCCATATAGTTATCTTTTTATGTGTCTGTAGACTGTCGCTGGTGAAACACCAACTATTCTACTTATTCTTTTGCCCTTCATACCAAAACCATATAAGGTGTTGATAATGAACTCTCTTGGCCATCCTACTTTTCTGTATCTTCTCTTAGAATGGGATGTCTGCATCTTTTTTCACGCCTCCTTCCCATTGTTTTACGAACTTAACAACAAAAGGTGTTCTCTCTATACCCTCTTTGTTTTTGTATGGTTTTCCAGCATCTATAAGTGCTATAGCTGGCGCTCCATCAATGTCAGTTCCTTTAAGCGGTGGTAATACCTGGACTTCAACATCTTGTCCTTTCATTTTTACCACTTTTCTAGGTATCTCTACACCAATAGTTTCACAGAACTGAAAGTATCTTTTATTACCTGTAGAGTTTGACTCAAATTTGTCTCCCTCTTTAGGCTCTAAAAATCTAAAGATACCATTAGACCTGTAAGTCCTACCAACATACTCTTCACCTTTTAATGCTCCGCTTTTACCTTCATAAGACTGTTCTGAGTTTTTAGCATCAACAACAAACTCATAGTTATAGACCAAAGCTTTAAAAGTTTTACCATCTTTTGTCCACTCTACTTCTCTACTTGTTGCATTTTGCATATGACCGTAAAACTCACCTCTTACATTTGGTGCGTTTTTAGGTTTTGTCTCTGTCTCTTCGCCTGGAACAAAGAAACTTTCTGTATCATTTAACATGTCGTCAAACATTTTAGCTGTTTCAGTAGCCATTACTTATCTCCTTTTTTTTCGTTTTTTATGATTGTTTTACAGTGTTCCAAACTTTTTGCATAGTTTGATTCGTTTATTCTACCGCCCTTAAGAGCGCTTAACATAGCCTTTTTAGCCTTTTCATCTTTAACTTGATTAGCAAGCTTAGTAAACTCTTTTTCTTGCTTATCTGTTATGTTATCTGGTAAATCTTCACCAGCAAACAATGAAAGACCAAGACCATGTAATGCTATTGCCTTTGCTAAACATCTTTGAATTGATGTATTTATTTGAAAAGCATTAGGTGTATCAATAGTCTGATTTTTATTATCAAGAACAGGATGTATCTGAGTTCTTGTAAGACCCTCAACTGTTACACTTACTTTTGTATAGTAGCCTGTAGCTGTTTGCATATAAGGCATACTATCATATTCGTGTACTTCCCAAGTTGCCTCTGGAAATACTTTTAACATCTCTCTTACAGCATGCGCCCAAGACAAGTAATCAAACTTACCTTTTTGCTCTGCTAATTTAGAGATGTCAACGTCTTTTAGTTTTTGAAATACACTCACGTTTATCTCCTTTACTTTTTCTTAAAAAAAGGTGGTTTACAATGGTCTAGAAATCTACAATAATTGCAATTCCAATCCTCTACAGGACTGAATTTTTCTCTAAACATTGGAAGACCTTTTTTATGTTCTTCGTTTACGTTAGTCCAAAAAGCTTTTGCTCTTTCAAGCATAACCATTGGAACTTGGTAAGACCTCATTTGTGAATTGTCTTTGTTATAATAGTACAACCACATACTATCAAGTCTACCAAATTTTTCTTGTATAGCTAGTCCATAAGTACCTAACTGCAATTCTTGATGAATAGAAGCATGTGGGTCTTTATTTTTCCAACCAAACTTCCTTGACCAAGAGTAACTAGCCATAGTTTTAAAATCAATTAAATGTACACTACCATCATTTTCATTAACCGCCACTAAATCATAAAAACCTCTGACGTTTAAGGAAGTGATAAACACTTCACCTTCAATGTGATATTTAAAACTTTCTTTTTGTATATTATATATATCTTTTTCTTTACTATATATAGATTCTTCATATGTAGTATTACTACTTATAGTATTACTATATATAGTAGTATCGGAAAGAGCTTGCTGTAAATCATCATGTACAATTGTACCTAAACGCATAATTCTAGATGACTTTTCATTAGCTGGATTTGTAGTAGGTGCAAGCTCAACAGATTCATAATATAATTTCCTTGAACAAGTACCCGCTCCAGAAGCATGGTAATGATTTTCTTTACCAACATACCTCTTTTTGTAGTTTTCTTCGTTTTTTCTTACAATATGGTCGTTGTAGATTGATTCTACATCAACAGGACATTTATCTTTCAAGGATTCTCCTAATTTTCAGAAACAAATGATTCGATAAGTTCTGCTATAGCTTTATTCATAGAAGTTCCACGAGAATAGCACGTTCCTTTGAATTTATTCCAAAGATTCTTATCCATATTTGTTATGATTACATTCTTTTTTGTTTTATTCTGGTCTTGAGTCTCAAGATTTCTCATTATTTAATCGCTCTCCTTTTTCTTTTTTTGTATATGCAGGGTAATCTAAGTAATTACCCCACATATTGTTATACATTTTATTAATGCTTAAGTTAATAAACAACATTTATTATAATAATCTTCTAATAAAATCATAAAAGATAAATAATACCATTATTCCTAATACTAATTCTGTCATTTAATCTCCTTTACTTTTTTCTTTGGAATATACTGTAATCCAAATGTTGCTATAAACATATCCATAATCTCATCATCTGGAATCTCTGCATATGGCTTAGTTCCAAATAATAATATTTCTTGTATGTCTCTGTATGTCATGTCTTCTGCTTCTCTAAAAGATAGCATATCTCTCATTTCTACGTAGTCTGGTACTCTCATCTTACCTCCTCAAGTTTCTTTATTTGTTTTTGTAGTTTTTCATGTTTCTTTTTAAGTTCTTCGTGGTCATCACGTAATGATTTAAACTTAAACTGAAGTTCTTTAATTGTATTGCTAAAATATGAAGTTCTTGCGTCCATTATTTATCCTCCATTTTTGTGTTTATTGCCCATTGTACAGCCCTTAATTCATCAACTGCATCGTTGACTGTTATTCTTAAGCTTTCATTATCTTCAGAATAATCAATAAGTAGATTTAATGACCTTATAGTCTCTTCTAGAGTGTTTAACATTTGTTGCTTGCTCATTATTCTTCCTCCTCTTCTTCTTTTACAAACTCAACATTTACATTATCAAATGTCCACATAAATGGCTCTCTACCATGATGTACTAACTCTTGGAACATTCTTATATCTTCTTCTGTTATAGGTATTTGTATTGACTTATATTCCATTACTTTCTCCTTTCGTGTGTTTCTTCTATGTGAGATGACCCCATATCCCAACTTGCTTCTTTGTGATATTTTTTAGGTATTATGATTATACATTTATCGTCTATATAATCTTTAATTAGTTCTAAGTCTTCGCCCGATACAGCTACTAGTCCACTCTCTTCTAGCCATTCTGATAGTTTATTAATATTCATTTTAACCTACCTCTCTATTAACCAATTGTGATTATCTTCATTTATCCAACCTATTGCTTGTGCATATTTTCTTAGTTCAAGATATGAAAACATAGGCACTTCAAGCAATGAACTAACTTCAGTCCACTCTTTTGAATCCATAGTTTGCGTTGCTCTTTTTGTCCATAAAGCATACTCTGCTTCATGATATACAAACGCATATAGCATTTTATTTGAATAGATTAGCTTTTTTGGCTCATTATCCCAAACTATATCGTTTAGTATACCCCTATCATCTAAGGCTTGATTTTTGCTATATTCTGCTATCTTTAATATTCTTTCTTGTTCCTGCATTTCTGACCAATCTATACTATCCATGATAGCTTGGTGGTCAACTTCTTCCTTTTTATTTCCTTTAGGTATATGAAATACTAGTTCTTTATTTTCCATTTAATCGCTCTCTTTCTTTTTGCTTTGTCTTTATTACATTTATTGGTTTACTTAAATCAAATAATTTGTTTGCGTATTCTACTATATTAAACTCTTCTTTTTTTCTTTTATTCATTTGGCTCTATCCTCTCTCCACAATAAGATTCATCGTGGTATCTGTATTTTTTGTACGGGTAGTTATGTTTGTAGCATTTATCACAGTACAGTCCCGTATATATACCGTATGCATCATTTCTTGCCCATTTGTGTTCTGCTACTCTTGGTGTATTATATATAGGCTCACCAACCTCATAATCTTGAAATCTAATTGGGTATTCTTTGTCGGGTTTCTCACAACCCGCACAATGAAATAAATATTCTTTTTCCATACTATGACCTTTCTTTTTTTATTTTTTCTACTTTGCTTACAATTTCATTCTCTAATTTTTCTACTAACATAACTTTCATATTGTA
>Ga0181410_1000413_pt1 | contig 19081 bp, 24 predicted proteins | sample 33SPOviralmetaG_FD_130112 | JGI IMG/M metagenome (GOLD analysis project Ga0181410, IMG submission 130112) | Marine viral communities from the oligotrophic San Pedro Time Series (SPOT) site, San Pedro Channel, CA, USA - 33 SPOT_SRF_2012-06-20 | ecosystem: Environmental > Aquatic > Marine > Strait...
CTACAGGTCAGATTGTACAATTAGATGACCAACCATTTGAAATGCACCGTCTCACAAATCATCTCGCCAAGAAACCACATCTGTTCAAATGTGTAGGAACTGAAAGAGTCGCCGGAATTGATGGTCGAACTCGATACCCTCAAAAGTTGTGGCTTGCTAGGGAAGATGCCTACGAATAATATTGACGTCAATACATACGTTCGACAAAATCAATCAGAACTAATCTTTCAGAACGACGCCGTTTTGAAGCCAAAATAAATGTGCGCTTGTGGCTCAAAAACGCACTTTTTCTCTAGTGCAAAAAGTACCTAAAAGTTCGATTAAAATAACTTTTATTTTGGCTATTGGCGTCAATATTCTGACATTACTTAAACTGTGCAAAATAATGCAAGTTTTTTTCTCAATATTATCCCCAATATCCCCACATATTGACGTCAATATATTCGAAAATGTAGCGCTCGTAGGGAAAACTATGTATTTTCATTGATAAAACCAAAACATTGATAAGGGAAAAGACGTAGGACGAAACATGGAGATAAGTGCTAGTTTGATAGGACCAATCGTTGTATTGTTGCCACCTTTGGGAATGATAGTTGTCGGTTTGTTGATGACCGGAAGATTGACTGTTCGCAGGTAAATACACACCGTTCGTTTCATAAAGGTGTGGAACGACGAAGAACTATGACCTTAACGCCAAATAGCAACGTAAGCAGAACAGGAATCGTTCGTGCTGAATCATCATCTCTGTCAACCGCACTTCGTCGAGCAGTTCTTGACAATCCCTCAAACCCTGTGAAAGCATTATTCACCGAAGAAGGATTGAGCATTTGGACTCACGATATTGCTAAGACAGTTCAATTGATAATGACCAATGCAATAATTGGCGGCTTGAAGGTAAAGAATCCTGTTATCATGTTGCTCGACCCGGAATCAATGGCTTCACTTTTAGATACTAAGTTCCCCGGTGAAATGGTCAAACTTGAATGCAAACCAAACTCTCCAATTACCGTTTCATCTCGAAGCGGTGGAAATGTTGTTTATCATCCGGCTGATGAAGATGATTGTTTCGTCGTTCCCGACCATTGGATTATGCCGAAAGATTCTGACGGTTGGTTTACAATTCCAATGAAGAATGGAGAAAAATGTACAACAAGAGTTGTACTCTCGAAACAAGAAATGCAAAACGGAATAGTTGACATGACTGTAGCCGGCGCTCCTTACGTTTCATTCGACTTCAATCAGAATGGTTCGACCTGTGAATCCGGACATTGGGGTTCAAAGACCAATCGTTCTATGACGCCGATTAATGCAACAGTCGAAGGACCTGCAATATCACTAAACTTCACCGAGAATCTTGGTGGAATCCTCGGCCGGCTTGACGGTGAGAATTACGTTGTTCAGAAACATTCAGCGACTCCGTTCACAATTATTGAAAGTGGTTCGACTGTTGTCGTTGCTACAGAAGCGCAACGTGAGGGATGATAATGTACGACCCGAATCATGGATTATATCAACGAGTGAAAGCAGAATCAGCGCTTGGTATTGACGAGGAAACTCGCGAACAGATTATGACAGCGGTCAAACTTGATTTACTTCTTGCTCATGCGGGAATCACTGACGATAAAATAGAATTGGCTTATGACGCCACATTGAAAAATCAATTGGCTGATGTCAGAGACGCTTTTGAAGCACTCGTCGGGAAGGACGAGGATTTGGATGAGATTTGATAATGAGAAAATGGAATTACTTCTCGAACATCTCGGGTTCAGACATTTCCCAAGGGCGATAGGAAATCCAAGACAAGAGTTCGTTTACTCAACCGATGAAGTTTATCCGAAACTTGTTCAGTGGGATGGCAATTCATCTTGCTTTATTTCAACCGGCGGTTATGATGCACTCAAATGGGAAGTTGGAAATAAACAAAGCCCGGGAAAAATAATTCACGAGATGACTTTCTTTGACTTCGACCATGAGACAAAACCCGAGAACGCATTTGCTGACGCTCAACGATTGTCGCAGTTCTTAACGAAGATGAACATCGCACATTGGGTTCAGTATTCCGGAAGTAAGGGTTATCATTTATTCATAATTCACAAACCCACGAAGTTCAAGTTCGACCATCGCGACGGTTCTGCGGATGCGTTGAAGAATCTTCTGAACCAAACTCAAACTCATCTCGGCAAAACACTTGGTCTGAATACTTTGGATGAACAAACAACCGGCGACCCAAAACGCTTGTGTAGGATTCCGTTCACTCGTCATGTAAATCGCTTGGGAAAATTATCCGGCAGATATGCTGTTCCTGTTGACACGGAAAAACTTGACACGATTTCGCACATCGACATAGAAAAAATGTCCTATCGACCTCGATATGCTTTGCCGAATATTATCGGACGCAGGCTAACTCTGAAAGATTTCATTGTCGAACTTGGCGTTGAACTTCACCAACCCGAAACTCAACTTCGTGATATTATCAATTCCGATTTCGATTACAATCCATCAACGACAGCATTTCTAAAATCGCTTGAATACAGATGCCCGGGTGTGGTTAATGAGTTGAAGCGTAGGAATCCCCCACACAACGCAAGGGTGTTTAGTGCGCTGTTCGGAAAAACATTAGGCTATGATGGGGGGAGATTCGAAGATATTTGGATGGAAATGGGAAAGACAATTGGTTATGTGGACTTACACAATAAAGAGCATAGACTCTATCAAATGTCAACGATATTCGATGACCCGAAGTGGCGGTCATTCCCGAACTGTACAACACTCAAAGCCAAGGGATGTTGTATTGGTGAAACCTGTCCGAGATGGAAGACTTTTCAAGGTGGGGCAACCAACCAAGTTCGTACAATAAACAGGAAGTGGAGAAAGAAAAATGGTAGCAAATAAGACAGCGAAGTACGACAAGATAATCGAAAACGAAGAATCGCTTGCCGCATTCTTTGACGGTGAACCGAACCTTGGTCAACTTTTGGGATTGTACAGATACTCAAAAAACTTGATTGAAGAAATGGCACTTTCCGGAACAAGACAGGATATGCCCGACCAAGATGAGTTCCTATTGACTTCAATAGACCCATGGAAGTTAGAGAAAAAACTTGGGGAAATGATTCTGAATGAAATGGTTAGCCGACATCGAAAAGTTGACCATCGAGAACATTGGACGATGTGCGCGTATCTCGGAGATTTAGGATTCGAAGTTGTTCATCTCAATACAGGCGAAGGAGATGTATCAAGTCGAAAAGTCAGTATCGAGAGAAAAGAGGACGACCTAGTTCCGTCTCTGTTCGATGGTAGAAGACTAAGACAACTAAGCGCCATGAGAGAAACTGCTGAATATTCATTTTTGATAGTATCAAAATCATATACGGAAATCAAAAAAGGATTACAAGAGCGACAAGTTTCAGATAAAATCTTCACGTCGTTCATAGCAAGTTTGGCCGCTGTTGGTTATCCGCCGATGTTTATTGATGACAGATACGACGCCGCTCAAGTGATGCACCAATTAATCGGGAAGATTGAAGATGACAATCATCGACTCTATGTTCCCCGACCCAAAGGCGCTAACCCAACCGATTTTAGAAATGCCATGGTTGAGGCTTTGCCGAAGGTTGGATTCAAAACACGCCGCAAGTTGGTGGCCGCGTTTCCAAGCATAGCAAAATTAGTCGCCGCGAGTGTTGATGATATACAAGCGATTGAAGGAATTGGTCAAAAGACTGCCGAAAAGATTTGGCATTGTCTTCATGATGAATAACACCGGGGCTTTCAACTCTTCCTACTCAATGAGGCATCCTTCTTCCCTAGTGTTGTGAGAGAGCAGTGCCTAAGTTTCAGTCGGATGCTCTCTCAAGTTTTTCTGTTTGGGTATGCTGTATGACCACTTATTGCCTCGGCTTCTTTATCCGCTAGTGGTTCAAAGGGTTGGGAATGGGATAGCCCGTCTGCTTAGGTGCGTGAGAATTACCTCGTTGCCCCCTATCCTATCGCTACTTTCTTGCCTAATTTATTGTGGTCTGTTCATTACTATTCCATAGTGTTGTTTCCCTTCAAGGGGTTCTACCCAAGAAGTCTCTCTTCCGCTTCAACTACTCACTGTTTTTCGCTTTAGCCCCATATGACAAAGGCTTTGTAGTTTCGAAGAGAGGACAAGTCCTCGCCGCCGAGCCTTCCTCGGAAGCATCTTCGCTCATTCCCGGGAGTCCGCCTTTCGACGTCTCCCATGAGAGGCAACCTCTCACAAACTAATGAGGCAGGCTTCCACCTATAAAGGTTTCGGAACATCAATGTCTTGCCATATCAATAGTTTACTTTTATTAAGGTGGGCATTGAGGATAGTTCATGTGGACTGAAACCTATAGGCCGAATACGTTAGATGATGTAATTGGTCAAGAACACATCACTCGCCGGATTAGATACATGATAGATGAACTTCACAAGAGTGGAGATGATGGCGCTTGGCCTCATATGATGTTCGCCGGACCTGCCGGTGTTGGGAAAACTTCCGTGGCTGTTGCCATGATGCGTTCTCTGTTCGGAGAAGATTGGTCAATGAATTATATTGAATTGAATGCTTCCGACTCGAGAAGTATCAATGACATTAGAACTACAGTCAAGGACTTCTCAAGAAAAGGAGTCATGGGAGTTTACTTGGTTGATGGGAAACCAAAACCAATTCCATTCAATGTTGTATTCCTAGACGAATGCGACAATCTGACACCCGATGCTCAATCGGCTCTCCGCAGAATCATGGAACGATTTTCAAAACAGACTCGATTTGTTTTGTCGTGTAATTATCCTCATCAGATTATCGACCCGATTAAAGACAGGTGTGCTTTCAGCGATACTAGATTCGGACCTATTCCGGCCAAGACAATTTATGGCGCTCTAAAGAACGTAGTAGCCAAAGAAGAAATCGAGATTACACCCGACGCTCTGAAAGCAGTCGCTAAACATTCCAATGGTTCAATGCGAAAAGGCTTGAACTTCTTATTTTCAGCAACAAGAGTTCCGGGCGAAGCAACAATCGAGGATGTCAATGAATTGATTGGTGAACTGAATAATGACAGAATGAAACAATTGCTCGGCTTGGCGTTCGAAGCGTCAACTGAAACTGATTCCAAACAACTTAGGATATGGAGACAGATGGATTCGATGGTCGATTCATTTGCTGACAAGGGTTTGAGTGGCGCAGAGATTCTTGACGCCGTTTACAAAACTGCTTCCGAAGAAGATATTCCACCGAAGATTGCTAGAAATATTTATGCACATCTAGGCGAAGCGATATTCCACTGCGCCGCCGCCCAAGATGATATATTGGCGGTTAAGACATTCATAAGGAGATTGAGTATAGATGCCTAGTAAAGACGACAACGCTGAAATAATTAAAATGATAACCACTAGATTAGCGGTTGGTGAATTAACTTACGGTCATGGTTTCAGAGTCATGGACGACACTCGAACTTGGGGAACTCCCAACGACGATTGGGTTGAAATGGCGCTTGAAGAAGCAATAGATGGCGCTCTCTATCTTTGCGCTCAAATGTTGCGTATCAGAAAAACCCGACAAGAAATCGAACTTGCAGAGAGGAAGAAAATAAATGAGTCGTCCGAGGAATGATATTAGATTCCCCGCAAGTTCGAGAAGGACAAGAAAATGTGCGGAATGCCGAAGGCGGAAGAATCTTGCTTGGGACCCGCAAAAGAAATTATGTCATGACTGCCTCATAAAACACTCATAAAGGTGGGTTGATTAGTAAAGACATGGCGAATAGCAAAGCACCCCATCTCGTAGTTTCAGTATCTTACACCGAATATACAAATCCGGCGAGAGTTGTAATGAATCTCCGTCTCAAAAACTTGAAGAATGAAACTGTCAACTTAGATGTTCACGGTTGTGTTCCTAGGTTTTGGTCAGAGCAAATGATTCCCGGCAAGGAATCTCGATTTACTTCTATAACAGGAACGCCACTTTCAGAGATTCGAGTTTCGACGCCTCAAGAAATTATGGATGTTCGCGGAGATTATTATCCGCACTATTGCGCCGACGTTTCATTCAACCAATTATGCAGATGGATTTACGGTTGGACTACAGTTATTGACGTCGATAGTCAAGCACTAGAAGGGTCGTACAAATGCACCCCAAAAAATATCTCACCGAGTCAAGAAAATATTGATTCGTTCAAACTTGATGTGATGTGGTTTGATATTGAAACCGAGGATTCTCTTGATACCGAGAACACTGATGGAAGAGTAGTCAGTATTGCCCTATTACGTCCCGATGGAGCGCATGAAATAGGTACGACAGTACCAACGTCAGCGAGACAGGTCAAACGCTTCCTACAGTCTCAAAAGGCATTAGAATCGGTTGTCGAACATACCGAGCCAATACCGGGAGTCGAGGGAGATGTACACGTTCAGAACTTTGACCATGTTGACCCGGACACGAACGAAGCCGCTTTGATGTGGTGGTTCAAACAGAGAATCGAACAAATCGACCCGGACGTTATTGCAGGTCAGAACATAAAGGATTATGATAATCCATATCTAATCAACAGATGCCGGAATCAGAACAGAGCGTTGTCTAAACATTACTATCATCGAAAGCCACCGGAATATCATCGCTATCCAAACTTAGGTCCTGTAATCAGACACCGACTTCATTTCGATAGTAAGATTGCTTATGCAGAGCAAGTTCAAGGAGCGGCCACGACAACCGGCAGAGCGAGTTTGTCTTGGATGGCTACGAAAGAATTGGGATATGGAAAAGTTCCAAGAACTAGAATCACGGACTTGATGAAAGACCCGTTGATGTTGGCGGTGTACAACGCATGGGATAATGTGGTAGCGGAGCGGGTCTGTACGAAACTTGACTTAGTGAACTTCTATATGATTAAGACAGGATTTCATAATTCGACATTAAGATATTCTCACTCGAACATGATGCTAGTCGAGGATATGATGGGTCATCTTCTGATGGAAGAAAATGTAATCATGCCATCCATCTCTGTAGTGAAAGAAAGAACGACCGGGATAATCGAGGAAGGTGGATTCGTGATGGATGCTCCGACCGGAGTTTGGAAGAATGCTTGCGAACTTGACAATTCAATGGAATACCCATCCGCAATTATATCCGGGAACTTTTCACCCGATACCAAAGTTGATGTGCGAGATTATCCGGATGGCGAATATCCATTCCCGATAACAATCACACCGGCAGGTCGAGTTTACAGAAGAGATTTCGAAGGCGTCATGCCGAGAGTTCTTCGAACCCTTGCTGAATTGAGAAGGAAAACACAGGCGCAAATGAGAGAAGCAAAGGCGGCAGGCAATCTGAAACTTGCCCACATTCTGAATCAGAAGCAGAGGGTTGCGAAGGAGAATATGAACTCGTGGTACGGAGTGTTAGGAAGTGGAGTCAGCGACAAAACAAAGAGTAGGCCGTTCAGAATGGTTGAACCTCAAATCGGTTCTGACATTACTCAAATAGCGAGGCTTCACAATGATTGGAATAAGAATTGGATTAACGAAGCACATCTGACATTTACAAAAGAAGGAATTGAACCTCACAATCCGGATGAAGGATTCACTTTGAACTTTGAAGTTCTGTATCAAGATACTGACTCCTGTAAAGTTTCGATTCAGAATCATGACGAGGCCGAGCAGACAATTCGACCATTCACCGAAAAAGATGTCGTGGCAATAGCGAATCAATTGTGTATTGAACTCAATAGCACCTACGATGATTTCGTGTACAAGTTTTTGAGCATTCCGAAGAACGAATATTTCTTGGTAAAACCCGATGCCTACTACGAGCGATATTTTTCATGGGGCGTCAAAAAGAGATATGCCTATCAAGAGTTTGACGGGAAGCAGAGTTTCCGAGGCGTAGAGATGAGACGGTCATCCGCTCCGCAAATAGTTAAGACAGCACAGGCACAAGTTTTCGACGCTATTCTAAACGGATGCAATAAAAAAGAACTGAATAATTTACTAAGACAGATTCATTCTGATTTGATGGACGAAGAGAAAACTCCGAGTATTGATTTTGGAACACCGATGGGAATTAAGAAACCGGGAACTCAACAATACAAAGCGGCGATGTGGAGTAATCGTCATCTCGGTCTTAACTTTGACATCGGAGATAAGCCGGTGATTTATCACGCCAAAGACACGAGAGCGGGTTTGCCTAGCAATCGTGTGGTTGCCTTAGAATATTCAGAGAGGCCGGAAGACCATGGCGTTTCAGTCGATAGAAAGAAATCATTCGAGAAACATTTCACGAACTCTAATTCTTGGATTGCGATTCTGAATGCTTTCAATACTTCATGGGGTCATGCACTATCCGGAATGACTCATGACAGTTTTGAGGAATGGTTCAAATGACTGACAAGTCAGCGGCGACAAAGATTTGGGATGTGCTTTCAAACGAGCCATTCAATTATTCATTCATACAAGTTCGACATTGTTTCGAGACATTCATCGGAACTGACATTCCGGGTTTCGACAATTGCGTTTATCAAAAAAAGAAAGCCGCCAAGCGCACATGGGAAAAGCCTGCGGAAATATGTGCTATGCTTTCGATGCGACCCGGCGATAGAGAAATGTCAAGCCGGCTCTTGCTTCAAGAAGTTTGGAAAAAATATCCGGACGGTCAACCGGATTGTGATTGGATATGTTCGAAACTTGCCGTTGACAAACTCGCGGCGGCTATGGAACTCAATAGGCGACAACATGATGCGCTTAGATTTGCAGTTTCGGAAAAAGTTAAGATTGAACAATTGAGTATGGTGGAAAAGGAATGGGATGACCGAATGATTACGTCATATTTGAAACTCAAGAAATTGATATAACGAGACATTGATAGACCGATACATTGATAAGTAAAGATGCACAGGACAAGATAAGAGGTGAGCCACGAGGACTGACACGAGTTTGATTGAGAACCCTAAACATTGATAAATAGAAATGTTTATAGGTAATCTTGGACTCGTTCAGCCCGAAGGGTATAGCCCGAAAAAACGGAGAGAAAAAAAGATGCAACTAGAAGATGCTATGAGAGATACAGTGAGAAGTGCAGGTGGTAGGATTTCAGAGACAGATTATGTCAATGGGATTCTTGCTACTCTACACGCAGACGGAGCGCAAACAACCGAGACGTCTGTAAGAGCGAACGCCTTTGCTAAAGGTAGAATGGATAAAGCAGGGGTCATAAGAGTTTCAGTGGGCGCGGGTAATTCAGCGATTAAAGAGATATGGACTCAAAAAATGGCTAACGATATGATGGCCGGAAACATGACTAACATCAGCGGTGGAAGCGCGGTTTCGTCAGTACAAACATTACAGACGCCTACATCAACTAAAGTTTGGTTAGGAATCCCTTACCAAAACCAAGAAGAATTATCAGAAGCGGCTTTGGCATTAGTGCCTAAAGTAGCACCCGGATTTATTTCATCACCTAACGATGAACTTGGTGGAATGGCTGACGCTTTCTTAGAAGGCGAACACATGATTTTCGAAGGACCTAAAGGATGCGGTAAAACTATCGCAGTCGCTCAATTCTGTTTCCACACAGGACTTCCAATGTACAGATTCAATTGTTCAGAAGGAATTACAGAAGACGACTTGGTTGGTTCAAAAGAAGCAATCGACGGCAACACAGTATGGGTTGACGGTATCATTCCTCGTTGGGCTAAGACAGGCGGAATCCTGTTTGCTGATGAGTTCAATGGCGCTTCACCTTCTGTTATGCTATGGATGCACATGGGAATGGATTCCGGAACTATCGTTCTACCAACAGGCGAGAAAATCGACCTTCACCCAACTTGCAGAGTAGTAGCGGCAATCAACCCACCGGAAGATTATGCAGGGCTTGAAGAACTAAACGAGGCTACTCGTGATAGATATGCTCTAGGATTAGAGTTCGATTACCTGCCTGCTTCCGATGAGCAGAATGTAATCATGGACCAATCCGGCAACTTCGAATCACAATTGGCTCGAGAGATTGTTCAACTAGCAAACGACTTGCGTCGAATGAAGAAAGATAGAACTCTTTCTCGCGATACATCAACTCGTTCTCTAGTACAAATCATGAAACTTGCTAAGAGACAGAATCAAGAAAAAGCGGTTGAAAGAGCGCTTATATCAAAGTTCGACAGAATGGAGAGAGACACGGTGCGTACTGCTTGCAGAGCGCGTCTCTCAAACTTCGGAATAGTTCAGTAAGATTCCCAATCCGGGGGTCGGCTTGAGGTTGGGAATTACTCTCCATGCGCCGACTCCCACCTACCTTTCATAAAGGTGGGAATTGAGGATTCATCATGAACGACGAGAGGTTGACGGAAATCATCAGACAATTACAATACAGAATAGAATGCCTTGAAGAAACTTTAGACAGAATACATAACTCAACGAACAGGCAGAATGTAAGAAGAGACAGGATGCAGAAGAGGATTGATTCTGAATGGCTGAAAGAATAAGCGATTTGTATATTCGCAAATCCACGCTTGACCCTTTACTTTCTTGGTTGGAAGGTTGGAACTCTCCGACTGCTCCCGAAGCACATCCGTTCATCATAGTTGGCGAAAGTGGATGGGGGAAATCAACAATCTCAAAACTTGCGGCAGAGGCTACAGGATTTCATCCGACAATTAGCGAGGCAGGTTTCAGAGATAAGAACCAACTCAAAAAATGGTTCGGACAAGTTCGAAGTCTTTCATTCGAAGGGCTGACTAGATTGGCAATTTTAGATGACGCAAGTTTTTTGAAGAAGGCCGAATGGAATTATATTGCTGACCAAATCAAAACGAAGGCATTTCCTCTCGTGATATGCGCTCAAACCGAGGCAGATATTCCATGGCCGATTCGTCGGGGTTCACCCAAACTCAAACTTGAGCGACCCAAACTCGAATCTGTTGTGAAGTATTTGCAGACTATCGAGCCGAATAGGAATGACCTTGGAATCATAGCGAAAGCCGCATCAAGTTTCAGAGCCGCAAAACTACTTTTACAAACCACACCCGAAAACTTGAATCCGGAAGCAAGTCCGAGAATCCCATCGCGAACAGGATTTGCAGAAGTACAAGCGATTTTGTCCGGTAATTATCCGGCTTTGATTTTCGATTCGCATCCACTTTCGATTTTACAGACGGCACATCACAACGGAGCAAGTCCGACCGACATTTCGAGAGGGATAGTTCTCCAAGGAATGTCATGGAAACACGAGGGATTGACGCCAATAGCCTCGGCTTATCTCTGTTCACTACGCACAAAAACTTGTGCCAAACCGCCATTTAGGAAGAGGAAATAATGTTCATTGATAAATCGGAATATTGCTACATGGAAACCTTTATAGGTGATGCTTCACTCGTTAGTACCGTAGGGTATAGCCCGATACACACACCGGAGAGAAACACATGGAGCAACTAATTGAAACATCGAAGAAGGCATCGCAGGGTGCGCTTGACAGGCAGATGCAACGCAGATTTTTACACGTCGCTAGAATCATGAGTGGCGAACTTGACGGGTTCGGTGCTAAGGTTTCTTCGATTGACATTAACAATCAAAACAGGGCTTGCACTGACGGAAAGTTAGTCTCAATCCCTGCTGACTTAGATGAAGACCCTCGCGTCAATCTAATCATGCAAGAAGCAGTCTTGGCTCACGAGGTTGCAGGGCATCACCGATATACGGATTTCGTCGCATGGAATAATCTCGTCGTACAAGAAGCAAAGGCAGGTCGATGCGACCCTATGCTTCACGACTTCACTAACATAATCGAAGACGCTAGAATCAACCACTTGCTCGGTCAAGATTTCCCGGGTAGCGGAAAAAGAATGGACTTCGCTCACGACGTTTTCATGGGTCGTCATAAATCTAACACTGACGAGAACGCATCTTTGAAGCAACAGGCTATGGTCGCAATCATGTCAGAGTGCATCGCTCATCAACCACATTGGTCAACTGCTCCCGAAGTTATCGACTTCATGGATGAGGCTCGTCCAATCTTGACAAACGCAATCCGTCAACCCGACACGACTGCGGTTGTAAAACAAGCAAAGCGCTTGATAAAATTATTCAGAACTGCGTTCCCGGATGATGAAGAAGAACTTGACCCGACCATGGGCGACTTCGATATGTCCGGAGAATCAGAATCACAATCAGAAGTTGAAAATGCGGCTCGTGAACAACAAAACCAAGGACGCAACCCCGAGAGAGTTTCAAAGAACAGATTCGATGAGATGCCTTCACTAGAAGAACAGGCAGAAAAAGAAGCGGCTAAGAACGCTAAGAGCGAAGCACAGGGCGAAGAGAGCGAGGAAGGCGGTTCAGATTCCGGCGAGGATGGGTCAGAAGGCGAAGGTTCAGACGGCGACGGCGAAGGCGACGAGAGTGGAGCAGGTGGGCTTGACAGCGATTCAGATTCAGATTCAGAAGGCGAAGGCGAAGGCGAAGGCGATGGAGATACATCGGGCGGCGACGCAGAAGCAAACCAAGGAAACGGCGACGAAGTAGATTTGCCTAACGACGGCGAACATAAGTCAGAACTTTTCGAAGGCGGACGAGACTACAATCCGGAAGGAGATGCAGACTCAATGACTGAACTCGAAGAACACTATGCAAACTTGATTGCAGATGCTCACAATGAAATGATGGCTATGAATGACGCGGCAATCGAAGATGAGGTTTCTATGAAAGAAGATACAGAGAGAGCAATCGAAGATGTTGCTTCCGAGAAACTTAGCATTCGAGGACACGCTATAGAAATCGTAGCCGGTGCATCCGATATGTTCCATCACGATTATGACTATCACAGAATGGCGCTTGACAACGGTCTTCAAACATACGATTCAGCAAAACTTGAGAACAACCAAGGAATCAGAATCTTGTCCGAGGAAATCAAGAGACAATTGAAAGGACGCAATTCACGAAGTCAAACCGGCTTGAAGAGAGGTCGCGTAAACAACAAAGACATTTGGAAGGTTAACCAAACAGGAGCAAAGATGTTCAAGAAGAAGTTAATCCCAAAGAAGGTAGAGGCATCAGCAATCATCTTGATTGACTCATCCGGTTCTATGGGCGGAACAAAAGCGGTTTGCGCGGCTAAGGCGGCGGTTGTGTTTTCAGAAGTTATGGAAACTTGCGGCGTTGACTACGAAGTAATTGACTTCTCAACTTCTCGTGGTTCTTCTCTAAGAGTTAGAAAACCATTAGGCGGACGCCTCGGAGCAACTGAAAAATCTGTTATCGCTTCACCAACTTCCGGCGGATGCAACGCTGACGGATATTGTGTTCAGTGGGCAATCGACCGCTTGATGTCTCGTAGTGGCAGTAAGATGTTATTCGTTCTTTCAGACGGCCAACCAACAGACGGCGGACCTGACGGAATGGATTCAACTCAATGGTTGAAAAAAGTAGTATCAAACTGCCCGAAAGAAATAGCAACTGTTGGAGTTGGAATACAATCAAACGCAGTTTCTCGATTCTATCCTAACCATCTAGTAATCCAAAACCCTAACGAATTACCCGACAAGATGATTCCAATCATGCGCCCAATGTTGAAGAGGTTGGTTCAGTAAATGCCTTGGGCTTCGCCTGCTCCAATGTTGGAGCAGTTTGTTGGGACTTTTTCAAAGCCCGGTGCAACTCGTTTGGAGAAGATGAAACTTGTCGAAAAGAAAATTGACATAGCAAATGATTATCGCTTGAGATGGCGAGATACTGTTCGAAAAGGAAAATATCAGAACGGTGCAGGTTGGTTGACTTCATTGGGTCAAGAGGATATGCAATTTTTTATCGACGAAGGAAAAAGACTTGTTGACAGTTCCCCTAAATCAAACTTGGATGGCTACTTTTCATCTCCACTAAGATTAGTTCGCTCTAAGAAAAATGACGTCGGTAATTTTCCTCGAGGAATATCTCCGCGCTTGATTAACATTGTTGATTATATTACTACCAATTCTAAAAAATGGGAACAGGGTTGGATGAAACATTTTTCTTATTCCTATCCTAAAGGCTTCGAGGATGATTGTTTTCACAATAGAACTGATGAACGCCAATGTGGTTTATATGAAGTGTTCAGAGTCATAACTACTGACAATGACAACGCATATTGCATTCGACAATTGTACTCAATGGGTGTGGGCTTGAAATCAGTTATGAAAGAACCCTATCTGAAAGATGTTAGAGGTCGTGGTTATAATTTTCATCCGGAAGTCAAAATAGACGAGGTTTGTAATTTACAAATATTAGAAACTGAAACTGTCGGCTTTAGGTCATCTCCGTTTATCTATCCGGGTTTAGTAAAACCAAATGGCGTTCGCTCTGTATTTACGAACTTGAAAGAGAAGATGATGAATGAGTTTCCGTTAGAAGATTTCGAGGAAGAAAACTTGTCAGAAGGTTATGATTTGTTTGCTATTCCACTCAATATGATTGTGATGAAGACAGGAGATATGTCGCCAATCGCAATAAGAAAACAGAAGGTTGACTTTGGCGATTATGTTTGTTTAATTGGCGATATTGAAGAGGATGGAGATTTGGCAGGCGCTTCCACTGTTCAGAGAAGAGACAGAAGAGTTCACGACATTGTATTTTCTCCGACTCGAGATAGTGGCTTTATTCATTTGAGTCAAATGGACGGAGTATTTGGGACAAACAAAAAATCCCACTTACAGAAGGAGACATTGAACTTCTATTCCAAAGAAGCAATCGAGAGAGAAAGATTGGCGAGCGGAAGCCTGCCGAGTAAACCTACTCGAGTAATGGAAAATATGACAGCAGAAGAAATGGTGAGTATGATGACAGGAATAAGCGTAGCAGATGCCGAAGGAATGGATATTGGAAAAACGACAGAAGACATAACCGACCCAAATAGTCCGACGAAAATAGATTTCATTCCGACTTGGAAGGATAACAGGAAAACGATTGAGATAAAGAAAGGAAGTGCATTTTCAGATTATGTGAGATGTTATGTGTGCAATCAAAAATATCTCATTAGTTTGCCTGCTAATAATAAAGTTGAGGAAATGGAATGTTCCGTTTGCCCGACGACCGATGGGTTAAAGGTAGGTCATCTAGTCGAAGGAAACCCGGGAATAGTGGTCAGCGGTTCGCGTCCATATAGATAGAAAATAAGGAAAAGGAAGTAGTAAAAATGCCAAAGAAAATACCAAAACAATTAAGAAAATCAATAATGAAAGCCCTTGTGAACTCAACAGAACCGTTGAGCGCCACTAACATATCTGAAAGATTGGAAGCAGATAAAGAACTGCCCCAATCTATGAAGAAACCACCGAGACAATTTACTTTCACGATGAAGCAATTTGCTCGAGAAGTAGGAATGATTCAATCTCATGTCATGGCTTCAAATGGAATCAGTCGCCATGGTTCTCCAAGAGTTAGAATTGGATATGCTTTACCGAGGTCAACAACATTAGCAGAAGCAGTCGAGGCCGCCGGTGTTATCGAGAAGCCAAACAAAGAATCGAGATTGATAACAGTCAGAATGTCTCTAACTAAGATTTCCGAACTTGAAGCAAAGTACCCGGGATTAACTATCGAAGAGATATTATTAATGCCTCTTGAAACCGTAGAATGATTTCATACCCAACGGACAAAGACCATAAGTTCTCGCTGACGAGGTATGGTTAGGTCGAAGCGTATGACAGGTTCGTATATGCAGTTCAATGATTTAGTTAATCACGCTGACGTTGAGAGAATCCTAGAGTTGGGAAGCCGAGATGGTAAGGATGCGATTCTTCTTAGAGATGAGTACGATGCAGAAGTAGTAGCATTCGAATGCAATCCGCCTCAAGTTCGAGTTTGCGAAAATCGCCTCAAGTTCGAAGATAGAATAGAATTAGTTCCGAAAGCGGTTTGGCACGAGACAGGAGAGATTCCTTTCTATCCTGTAGTTAATGGTAATACAGGCGCAAGTTCGGCATTCAAAGCAAACGCAAAATATCCATACGAAAATTATGTACAGGCAGAAGTGGCAGTTCCTTGTATCAGATTAGACGAGTGGATATTAGAAAATGATTTCGTTCCCGACTTGGTTTGTATGGATTTACAGGGAAGCGAACTTGCGGCTCTTAGAGGAATGGGTAAGCAATTGGCGAAAGTAAAACACATAATCACCGAAGTTCAATTCGAACCGCTTTATCACAACACACCAAAACTTTCTGATTTGACCAAGTTTCTTGAGCCATGGAATATGTTTGAACATACGACTATTGGGACGAATAGTTGGTTCGGTGATGCTCTCTTCTCAAGGCGGCTTCATTCTTCGGATTATCAACTTCCATATACAGAGTGAATAACCGAAAGTTGTCTCTCTAAATTATGAGAGCCAAAGCAAGCGCGATAGCGGTTTTCATTTCCGTTATGATATTCCTATCTTTGACGACTTTGATAATTACAACGCCTGCGAGAGTGGTCGTTCCTTGGGACGAAGGTCAATGTATGTGGCTCAACGGAACTGTTGAAAACAAATCAATCGAACTTGATGCAAATGGCGGGACGAATTATTTTTTCCTCGTTAATGGCACTCTCGATAATGAGACAAGTTTCCATGCAGAAGTGATTGGTAGTCAGTTTGATTACCTATTAGTCCCAATAGGCTACCACTACGAAGGTGAGATTTGCGACACAGTTCCGCTTCGTGAAGCAATTTACACAGGAATAATAAGATTCATTGATATGGGCTAGACATTGATAGACCGAAACATTCATAAGCAGATTCCTACTCGCTATTAACATGGAGAGCCAATCAGACGCGACCATTAGCACAACGCCGACTGCCCTTGTTTTAGACAGGGAAGAGGGAACACTTGTCCCTAGCAATATGACCGTAGGGTCTGTTGCAGTAATCACCGCGGGTCTAAAAGACCAAAGAGCGGAAGATTTCCAAACAGCGATTCACAGCGGTGAAAGCATCACTACTGTTGACCACGACTACACAGTAAGAGACAACAACACAGGAGCAACACTGAACATCACAGCGGCTCGAGCAACTGTTGGAATCCCTACAACTACACATTGTTGGTCTAATATCTCTATGCCAAAAGCACTACGCGCGGCTTTCGTTCTTGCAGGTGCTATGTCGCCTCACATCGAATCAGCAATCGCTGACTGCCTAAACGCTGTAGCAGACGGAGCAGATTGGGAAGACGCTTTCGAAGAAGTTCTAGGAAACAGAGTTTCACAGGAAAGACTTGACAGAGCAGATTCACGAATCTCTGACCTACGCCGTGAGACATTACAATCACGAAACGGACGCCAACAGGCTTCCGGCGTTAACACACAGTAAATACGAAAACTTGACCCCACCTTATTCCTTAATAGGGTGGGGTTGAACATTCGTTTTATGAGCAAGACGAGATTCAGAGTGAGAGTTGACCTAGGTGAAGATGGAGTCGTTGACTTAGAGGTTAACGGCAATATCAAAACTGCGCTTGGGGCAGGCTACGAGGAATGCAAAAAGAGAAAGACAAATCCTGTCAGTATTACAACAACCCAAATCATTGACTTGGGAAAATGGCAGGCCATCACTCCAATTCGACCGGCTTGAAGTTAGTCTCGATTGCGGAACGTGGTGGCGGACGATTTCATATCACTGATGACTCGGTGAAAACTTTGTGTAAAAGGGACATTCCAACTTGGGCAAATGTGGTCGATGAGGATTGGGCTTTAGCCATGTTGAACAATGGTGTATCAACATCAATTTGCGCTAAATGCCGCATGAAGAGAAAAACAGTAATAGACCACGAGGCATGAGTTCATGTCGTTAAAGATGAAGTGGATTGTCGAGGGTGAGATGGGGAAGACTCTTATCGGTTATGATGACGACATGGTTGAACAGGCTAGAGTTAAGGTCGGAGAAAAGCATTGGACTTTTCAATTTTGTAATTTCGAAGGAAGCGGTCGAGTTCGAATCGGACTTGGTTGCGACTACAATCCTCTACAAATGATTGAGGCTATGTTTGAACATATTGCGTTCGGTGGATTAGACCCCGACCCGGTTATTGAATACGATTTATCAGAAGTAGAAATGGGAAGGCCGCTTGGGAAGTGGACGGGAGATTTCCAATGACTAGAGTTCATCATCATGGCGAATGCCAATGGATGAAAGATTTCATGGAATCGCTTGATGATGTTAAGGTGGAATTATGAGCGATGCTAATGGCGTTATTTCTATTGTCTTCAAAGGTGAAGAGGGTCATACTATCATGCAGTCTTATAATTCTAATTTCCAACGAATTGCGACGCTTGTAGAAAATGGAGACGATTGGACTTTATTGGTTGGTTCTCAACATGAGTTCAATGTAAAAGGCGCAGGGTGTGAAGACCCTATCACATTCGTCGAACATATCGTATCTCCGCCCTTGACTGAAAGCGAGGCAACAAACAATTCGGCATTAATGTCATTCACATCACCGACAGAGAAGTGGGAAGTCTTCGATGTTAAGTAATAATAAGACTGATGAACCTCACTAGACTCTCGATGGTATGAGTAGCCATGCCGTTAACACCTAATCGCAACATCATTCACGGTACGGAAGCAGACAGACTATCAGTCAGCCCGGATGATGAGCAATTATTTCGCGATACGACGGCGGATGCTTTCTTCGTAGGAAATGCAGAATCAAACTTGGCCGGCGGACATTCGATGGATGTTCGAAAGAAGTTTTTGATTACGGCAAGTTTCACATTGACTAGGACTCAAGAAGGGCAGGCTATTACGCTCAATAGTTCAACAACAGGCAAAGTTCTGACGATTCCAAACAACACAAATGTTCCGTTCCCAACAGGCAGAACAAAAATACCAATTTTCAATATTGGAACAGAAACTTGGACTTTAGCGGCAGAAGCAGGCACGACAATTCGAGGTACAACTTCGATTGGAAGTTATCAAGGATGTGTAGTTCAGAAACTTGCCGAAAATGAATGGATGGTTATTGGACTCGATAGCGGACCTACAGGACCTACCGGTCCTGTCGGACCTACCGGACCAACAGGGGCAACCGGAAATCTCGGACCGACAGGTCCTACCGGACCCGTTGGAGATACCGGAGCAATC
>Ga0181410_1000415_pt1 | contig 19033 bp, 24 predicted proteins | sample 33SPOviralmetaG_FD_130112 | JGI IMG/M metagenome (GOLD analysis project Ga0181410, IMG submission 130112) | Marine viral communities from the oligotrophic San Pedro Time Series (SPOT) site, San Pedro Channel, CA, USA - 33 SPOT_SRF_2012-06-20 | ecosystem: Environmental > Aquatic > Marine > Strait...
CAAGGAAAAAGATTTCAAAAGATTAGCATAAAGTGCTTGACTCTTGGTTCTTTAGAGTGCATAATAGTATACATAATAAAGAAACAAGTAAAAAGTGAGGACTTTATGCCAAATCAAATAGAAACAAAATCAATACTAGCCAAGTTATTAGCTACAGAAGACATCAGTGTTGAACATGATGCGAAAGCACCAACAGCAGCATTCGATGTTAAAAACAGAAAGCTATATCTTCCAATGTGGAAAGACATGTCTAATGATTTATATGATTTGTTTGTTGGACATGAAGTAGGACATGCACACGAAACTCCAGAAGAAGGATGGCATGATACAGTTATTGATAACCCTTCACTTAAATCTTTTCTTAACATTATAGAAGACGCTAGAATTGAGCGTAAAGTAAAACAAAGATATCCAGGACTTGTTAAGTCATTCCACAGAGGTTACCAAGAATTATTCGACAAAGACTTTTTTGGTGTTAAAAATAGAAACTTAGAAACACTTCCATTTGTAGATAGAGTTAACCTTCATTTTAAAATAGGACACTTACTAGGTCTTAAATTTTCAGAAACAGAACAGAACTTCCTAGACAGAGTTGCAAAGACTGAAACATGGGAAGATGTAGAATTACTTGCTAATGAACTAGCAGATATATCCAAACAAGAAGCTGAGGATAGAGAAGACGAGCTTGAACCATTACAACAAATGATGGATGACTTGATGTCTCAAATGGACGATGCTCAAGAACAACAACCTGATTGGAATGATTACCAACCAGATCATATGAAACAAGAAGAGTCTGAAGAAGGCGAAGGTGAAGGCGAGGGTCAAGGCGAAGAAAAAGAAGACCCTAACAAAGATGAATGGGGTAACCCTAAGCCAGGCACACCAGGTGGTTCACAAGGTGAGGAAGAGTCAGACGAAGATTACCAAGAGCGTAGAGAGCAAGAGTGGCAGGAAGAAAACAAGAAACGTCAAGAAGAAAGAGCTCGTAGAAATGCAGAATGGGAAGCTGAAGAAAAAGCTAAAGAACTTTTTGAGAATGATACTAACGAAGTCAACAAGAAAAAAGAAGAACTTGCTGAGGCAATGGAAGAAGTTTCTAAAATGAAAGACTTCCTAGAAGGTGAAGGCCAGAAGTCAATTACAGATGATGAGTTTAGAAAAAACGAATCAGAACTTGTAGATGTAGACGCTAAGCCAATCCAATATGTTAGCCCTCAGAAAATGTTCAAGGCTAAAGACTGGATTGTTCCAATGAACGAACTATATAACTGGAACAAGTCAATAGAACTTAAACAATGGGACGAAAATCAAGACGACTATTACTACAACGAAATAGAAGTTGATGATGCTAAGCTTCCAGAGATTGCCAACAAATTATATCAAGAGTTTGTTAAAGAAACAGCTCCAATTATAGGCTCCATGGCTCAACAGTTTGAACTTAAAAAAGCAGCTTCAGCTAACAAGAAGGCTAGAGAGGCTAAGTCAGGAGATCTTAATGAGGATAAACTTTGGGCGTACAAATTGACAGAAGATTTATTCCAAAAGAATACAATCGTTCCTAACGGTAAGAATCATGGCATCATAATGTATGTAGACTTATCAGGTAGTATGCACAGACAAATGGAAGGTACTCTAGAACAGATGATGAACATGGCAATGTTCTGCAGAAAAGTTAACATTCCTTTTGATGTGTATGGTTTCTCAAACAATCGTCCAATGTACGATAACGAAGACGAGTCAATTGATACTAGTCCTTGGAGTGAGAACAAAGATGTAAATAAAAAAGCAATTAAGGACGCAGCAGACGGTGAGATGTTGATGACAGATAAAAACTTTGCACTTGTCCACATGCTAAGTTCAACATGTAAGAAGTCAGAATTTATTAACGCAATGTCATACTTATTACTTATGAAAATAGGTTACAGCAGAGCTAGCAGATACTACGCAGATCCAGCCAAAGGAAAATATTATGGTTACATTACTAATGAATATTTTAGACTAGGTGGTACTCCACTGAACTCAGCAATATTAATGGCAACTGAAGTGGCAAAGACTTTTCAGAAAGCTTACAATGTAGAATTACTTACTACAATATTCTTAACAGACGGTGGTGCTACAGACAGCATTACATTCAGAAATACAAGTAGAGATACAGAAGACAGAGTAGGTACTGATCATGTATATTCAGAAGCTATTGCCATTAAAGATGGTGCAGTGGTAACTAGATTGCCAGCAAAGACAGGTTACTCTAGAAGAGATAATGTTACTACACAGACACTTCTAGAACATTACAAAAGAGTTACAGGTTCTACCCTACTTAACTTCCACATTGTGGACGGTAAAAGAAATGACTTTTATAGTGAATATGAAAGTGATAAATGGATGGAAGGCAAAGACTCCAACCATTGGGAAACTAATACTTGGGTTGATACAGTATGGAAAGATGTTCTTAAGAACAAGTTCACTACAACTACTCCAGCATTTGGATATGACTGTAGGTTCCTACTTAAAGGACAGAAAGATCTTAATGTAGGCACAGAAGAGTTGACAGTTAAATCTAATAAGAAAGGTGACTTACTTAGAGGGTTCAGAAACTTCAACAAAAACAAGAAGACTTCTAGAACATTCCTTAACCAAATCATAGACTTAGTGGCTTAGATGATAGAAGTACTTAAAAACGGCTCTACTAGCACCCCTCTAAGGGGTGGTTCAGTAGTAGGACATACCCTAGGTACCCTGGATTTAGCCCCTGCCATAGCCCCTTTAAGGGACAAAAAGATTTCAAAAGAATGTAATAAAATGCTTGACTCTTGGTTCGCCAGAGTGCATAATACATGTATATTAAATAATAAAAGTGAGGACTTATATAATGAAAGCAATAGATAGAGAGACATTAATCTCAGAACTTCAAAGCCAGGACAATGGCACTGGAGTATTTACCCGTAAACAAATCATAGAGACAGCATCAGGCTTAGGCTTTGGCTTCCCAGCATGGTTAGTTAACGGTATGCCAGAAGTCAAAGTTGACAGAGGCGTTTATAATTTAACCAGCATGTTTGGTGGTAGCGTTGCAGAGGCACAGCCCATTGCACAATCCCAACAAGCTCCTTTGGCTGTGGTAGAAACCCAGGCTCCAAGGACTCTTGTTCAAGCTAAACTAGCTGTAGAAGTAGACGATCTTATCCCAGGAAAAGACGCTACATTCGTACCATTTGGTTTTTACAAGGACTTAAAAACAGTCCTTAGTACTAGCATGTTCTACCCAATATTCATATCAGGCCTAAGTGGCAATGGTAAGACTACAATGGTTGAACAGGTTTGTGCTAATCTTAAGCGTGAAGCGATAAGAGTAAATATCAGTATTGAAACCGACGAGGATGATTTAATCGGTGGAAATACTTTAGTTGACGGTAACGTCGTCTACCGAGAAGGGCCCGTCCTCACCGCGATGAAGCGGGGCGCTGTTCTTATTCTTGATGAAGTCGATAGGGGTTCAAACAAGTTGATGTGCTTACAAGCCATCCTTGAGGGGAAGCCTTATTTCAACAAGAAGACAGGCGAAACCGTAACTCCTGCTCCCGGCTTTAACTTAGTGGCTACGGCCAATACTAAGGGTCGAGGTTCAGATGATGGCAAATTTATTTCTGCCAACATACTTGACGAGGCATTCCTAGAAAGGTTCGCTATTACCGTGGAGCAGGAGTACCCTACTATGGCTACCGAGAAAAAGATTGTGATTAAGAAGATGGAAAAAGTCAACAATGTTGACGAAGACTTCGCGACACACCTTGTTACTTGGAGTGATGTAATTCGTAAAACATATTACGAAGGTGCCATTGACGAACTTATTTCAACTAGAAGGTTGGAACATATTGTTAACGCTTTTGCAGTATTCAAAGACAAGCAAAAGGCTGTTCAACTTTGTGTTAATAGGTTCGACGAAGACACAAAAGAGGCATTCATAGATTTGTATGCCAAGGTTGATCCTAGTGTTGAACTAGAAGAAACCGAAGAAACTGAACAGGAGATACACGAAGATGGCGAAAGCTAAAGAACCGGAGTATAAGTTCAACGAGGGAGCTCTCATTAGGGAGCTCCAATCGTATATCGACGCTACTTATACAGGACATTACAGTCGAAACAGATTCCAGTCTACGGAATTTATTAGTGATTGTGGACATGGCATAGGATTTGCCATAGGAAACATTTTAAAATACGCACAACGCTACGGCAGAAAAGGCTCTGCTGAGGACCATAGAAAGGACCTAATGAAGGTGTTGCATTATGCTATTATTGCGCTCAACGAACATGATAATTCTACCGTTAAGCACTATCTAGACGATTAAACTCTTATAAATAAGAATGTTAACATAACAATAATTTAGGAATTAAAAATGGCATCTACAATAACATCAGTATACACCAGGACATCTACAGATAACGATTTTCCAAATATATCAGATCATAATTCAACATTTGATACTTGGAGACGTCAGTATTTCACAGACAACGGTGTAGATATTGCGTTCTCGCTTTCATCAGATCAACTCACATTAACAGTAGTTATTGAGCATGATAATGATGCATCTTTTGAGAGTTATAAGACAGCTAGAAACGCTCACGAAGAATATGACGCCAGCGCATTTAATACTTGGATTGCAAACGCTACAAGCGGAGACATTGGTCTTACTGTAACCTGGGTCAACGATGCAGGCGCTAGTTCGCAACTCTGGCCAGAGTAATTAGGCAAAACGGTCCTATGGACCATTGACATTTAGTATGAAAGAACCTATAATACACTTATAGGTTTTAAATTTGGAGAATATTATGAAACTAAGCAAAGATACTCTTGATACCCTCAAGAATTTCGCTACAATTAATACGAACATTCTAGTTCGTGAAGGAAACACACTTTCGACAATTAGTACAGGTAAAAATATTTTTGCTCGTGCTGAGATTAAAGAGGCATTTCCTAAAGAGTTTGCTGTTTATGACTTGAACAGTTTACTATCCCTACTTACAGTTATGGAAGATACTGATGTAGACTTTGGTGACGAAAGTCTCAGAGTTACAAAAGGTAATTCCGTATTTGAATATTTTTATGCAGACCCTAACATTATTGTTAGCGCTCCTGATAAAAGTATTGAAGTTGACAACTACTTCCAGTTCGACTTATCTAAAGACGACATTGACATGATAATGAAGGCAGCAGCTATTACAGCAGCTCCTATGTTAAGCGTGGTTGGTGATGGTAGTCAAGTGGCAATTACTGTAGGTGACCCTGCTACACCTAAGTCTAATTCCTTTAGACAGGTAATAGGACAAACAGATAAAACATTTAATGCTAAGTTAGCCGTGGAGAACTTTAAAATTATCCCTGGTGCTTATAGTGTTATCTTATCTGTTAAGAAGTTTATGTTCTTAGAAAGCAGTAAGGGAGATGTTAAATACTGGTTGGCGCTTGAGCGTTCATCAGAAATTGGAGAATAATATGGACGAAAGTAAGTTAGAAGTAACTATCCGTGAAGCACAGAATGGCTGGGTAGTTGAATTAAATCGTGAAGGTGAGACAATGGAATACATCTTTACTAGACCTAACCCAGCAATTAACTTGGTTAGAAAAGTAATGAAAGGTGAATTAGATCCTTTTGTAGGAGAAGATGAATGAGCGTCTTAACAAACAAGGTACCTCAATTTAAATTATCGAGGCAAGTAACTAAAACAGATGGTGAATCTGTATGGGTTGATCTAAATAGAGAAATTTTATTCGACGATAAGAGAGTAGTAATATTTGGACTACCAGGAGCCTTTACTCCTACATGTTCTAATCAACAACTACCTGGGTTCGAAGAATTGTATTCTAAGTTTAGAGATGCTGGTATTGATGACATTTATTGCTTTACTGTTAATGATGGCTTTGTAACTAGAGCTTGGCAAGAACAGCAAGGTATTGTTAATGTAAAAATTATTCCAGATGGTAGTGCAGAGTTTACTATTAAGATGGGTATGGATGTAAGAAAAGATAATTTGTCTTTTGGAATTAGATCCTGGAGATACGCAGCAATCGTTGAGTGTGGAGAAGTTATTCAGGACTTTGTTGAACCTGGCTTCCAAGACAATGCAGAAGGAGATCCTTACGGTGTAAGTGATCCTCAAAATGTTTTAGACAATGTTATTGCACATGGATGGGGCTCAGTTAACGAAGACGAAGGTAAGCACATAGAATTAGAACTCTCAGATACGACAGATGTTAAGGAGAAATTCTCGTAGACCTTTTTACCCTCGGAAAAAGTGGCCGACATTTTGGAGCAAAAAAAGTTCGCCACAAATTATATTATGATTAGGAGTGATTATGGAACCAGCACAATTTTTATGGGTAGAGAAATATAGACCCACGCGTATAGATGATTGCATTCTCCCTGAGGATGTGAAAAAACAATTTCAACAGTTTATTAAGAAGGGCGAAGTCCCTAACTTATTATTGAGTGGCACAGCAGGTACAGGTAAAACTACTATTGCTCGTGCTTTATGTAATGAGCTAGAGTGTGATTACATTGTTATTAATGGTAGTGATGAAGGTAGGCAGATAGATACTCTCAGAACTAAGATTAGACAATTTGCCTCAGCTGTCTCATTTGAGGGTAAGACTAAGGTCGTTATTCTTGATGAGGCTGACTACATGAACAGAGAGAGTGTACAACCAGCCCTTAGAGGGTTCATAGAACAGTTTGCTGAGAACTGTAGGTTTATATTTACATGTAACTATGCTAATAGGCTTATAGAGCCCTTACACAGCAGGACTACTGTAATAGACTTTAAACTAGCACCCTCAGATCGCCCTGTATTAGCTTCTAAGTTCCTTGGAAGAATGCAGTATATACTTACATCCGAGGAGGTTGTATACTCGGAAAAGGTGCTCGCTGAGCTCCTAATGAAGCACTTTCCGGACTATCGTAGGGTCATAAATGAGCTACAGAGGTACTCTGTGGGTGGTTCTATAGATGAGGGTATACTTAGTAACTTCCAGGAAATAAATTCTAAGGCGCTTGTAGAGAGCCTCAGAGAGAAGGATTGGCGTAAGATGAGACAATGGGTAGCCAACAATGTGGACACAGATCCTCAGGCTATATTCCGTCAGATATACGATATCCTATTAGAAGAGGTTAAGAGTCCTGCTCGCTTAGTACTAACAATAGCAGATTATCAGTACAAGGCAGCTTTTGTGGCAGATCAAGAAATTAATCTCACAGCAGCTTTAACTGAAATTATGGTAGATACGGAATTTAAATAATGGCCAACAAATCTCAGGTAATCCAAATTAGGGTTTCTCAGGCACAGAAAGAAGAGATACAAGCTGAGGCTAAAAAGAGAAATATTACAGTAACAGAACTTCTGTTATCTGGTTACGAAACATTGAAGGAGGGTAAATACATTGACTTTAAGTAAATTATGGAGATTATGGGCGAAGTCCCTAGGGGATAAAGCCTCAGATGATAGCCAAGATGCAGATGCAGTAGCTATTATGAGAACTATTGTTGTTCTTGTTAACTTCTTTACATGCTTCTTTATTATCTCAGGAGTATTAAGACATTGGTAATGTACGGTAAAGGAAAAGATAATCCTAATTACAAAGATGGTAAGGCTGTTGGAAGAGCTGCTAGGCCTGAAGAGTTCTCAGAATATGAGAAAGAAAGACATTTTGACAAATGGCTAGACAAAAGTTATTGGGATAAACATAGACAACAATGTTATTATCATATCAAAAAGTGGAAAAAAGAACAGAAACTTTCTACTATGAGAATCGTGAAAAAGGAATTTAATCTTTGGCAGACTAAATTACATGATCCTAAAAGACCGCCTATAACCTCTGGACCTGGTAAACGAAGAGGCGGTGGTGTTAGAAAAAAACAAGTCTTTAATGACTATGTAAGGAAGATATTGAAATGACAGGAATATTAGAAGGATTTGGAGATCCTATCGTAGAGATAGACGAACAAGAGTTTAATATAAAACTTAAAAAGATATCTCCTTTTGACTTTGCTAATAGTATTAACACTACAAAAGAGAACCTTATAGTAGACGAAAGGACTGAAAAAGAATACAATCCTTTTATTGTAAATCGTGCTATGGGTTTTGGTAAAGACACAGTTATTGCAGCTAACGAAATGAATGCAAGGCCTCATATTGATAACAAAATGCAATATGACTTCCTTAAAGATGTTATTAGGCCTTCTAAGAGATATAATAAATGGATTAAAAGTGAAGAAGAAAACATTGAAGCTATACAAGAGTTCTTTGGTTATTCTTTTATGAAAGCTAAGGAAGCTCTTAACCTGTTAAATGAAACACAAATTGATCTAATTAAAATACATCTCAATTCGTCTAAAGGCGGTAAAGTATAAATACATCTATATAAACTAACTTATATAATAATTAGGAATTTAGATTGAGATGAGTGATCAAGAGAATTACTTTAACATAGACTATCCAGGGTATTCACCCTTAGAAGTTACCTTAAACGACCCAGAAGACTTTCTGAAGGTTAGGGAAACTTTGTCTCGAATCGGAGTTGCTTCAAAAAAAGAACAAGTACTTTATCAGTCATGTCATATACTACACAAAAAAGGTAGATATTTTATTACACATTTTAAAGAATTGTTTGCACTAGACGGCAAAGAAGCAGACTTTCAAGATAACGATTTACAAAGAAGAAATACAATAGCAAAGTTACTCCAGGATTGGGGTTTGGTAAAAATTATTTCTGAAGGCGAAATGGAGAATGCTCCTTTAAGTCAGATAAAAATTATATCGTTTAAAGAGAAAGGTGAGTGGGATCTTATCCCCAAATATAATATTGGAAAGAAAGTTAAATAAGAGACAGATATCTGCTTTAAAGAATATCAAATCAGAACAGGACACAATAGGTCCAGGTTTTTGTGTATTAAAATGGTATCATTTAGAAATGCACTTGGGTACTGGACTAAGCCATTCTTGTTACCACTGCCCCACGCAGAAAATACCTTTAGATTCAGACTTACATAATACTCCCCAGAAAAAACAAATAAGACATCAAATGCTTAGTGGTGAGAAACCACAGGAATGTTCATATTGCTGGGATGTCGAAGAACTAGGTCTTGTATCTGATAGGCAAACTTTAGCTGCTCAGTTTTTTAAGAATAGTCGAACGGTTGTTGCAGAAGCTGTAGCACAAGGTGTAGACGGAAACCCTTACCCTAGATATTTAGAATTATCATTTACAAATAAATGTCAAATGGCATGTAGTTATTGTGGACCTGTATTCAGTACAACATGGGAAAAGGAAATAGAAGAGCATGGACCATACAAATTATCTATAGACTATAATAAGATAGAGTCACCTCAGATTGAGGACTCTCCATATATTAAAAAGTTCTGGGAGTGGTTTCCAGAGGCATATAAGCACTTATTTGTTCTTAGAGTTACAGGTGGTGAGCCTTTATTAGATAAGAACACATATAAGTTACTGCAATATGTTCGTGATAACCCTAAAGAAGGCCTATCTTTCCATTGTAATTCTAATCTTATGGTTACAGAAAACAGAGTAATAAAATATATTAACTTAGTAAAAGATATACCAGATGCTAAATTATATGTCAGTATAGACTCATGGGGAAAACAGGCAGAGTATATTAGGCACGGATTAAATATGTCTCATTTTGAAAACAATCTACACAAAGTTTTAGGTAATGGAATACAAGTAGGAATAATGAATACATTTAATTTTTTATCTATTCCTAATGTAGAAGAATTTATATTTAAAATGGCTGAACTTAAAAATACTTATGGTGAGCTAATTACCATTGACATGCCTTATATGAACAAACCAGAACACCTTTCAGCACAAATTTCAGATGATAAACATATAAATATTTTGGATAAAAGTTTACAGACTATGGAAATGTATGATGTATTCAATACTGCTGAAATAGAAAAATATAGAAAAACAGTAGGATGGATAAAAGCTAATAGGTTCGAAGGCGAACAATTATTGGAACATAGAGAAGACTTTAAGTCTTTTGTAATACAACATGATAAAAGAAGAGGCACAGATTTTGAAAGTGCTTTCGGAGTGATAGGATTTTAAATGAACAAACCATATAAACCAGGCGCGGTAAATATCGTGAGCATGGCAAACCCACAGATATTTTATATAGATGATTTTCTTCCAGAAGAGGCATTTGAAGTTCTTGAGAAGAACCTAGGCATTCACGATGATAAATTTGAAAAGGCTGGTGTAGTAGACTCAGAAACAGGAGGTAGTACAACTTCATATCTCAGATCTAATAAAACTGCTAGTCTTAGTTATGAAGACTTAGGCTCAGCATCTGTATTTAGAGATTTAGCTGCTGGTGTTTTAAGATTACATTATACACAAGCAGAACATCTTTCAGTAATTAAATATGACTTAGGAGAAGAGTACGCTCCACATCATGATTGTTTTACAGAAAAAACATTGTCAGCTAATAACCCTAATGCAGGACAAAGAATATTTACAGCATTATTATATTGTACAGATGTTAAAGAAGGTGGACAAACAATATTTCCTAAATTAGATATTGAAGTAGAAGCTAAAAGAAACAGATGTGTTTTCTTTAGTCTTACACATACAGGAACAGGAATACAATTAGACGACGCATTACATGGTTCCAAACCAGTAATTAGAGGTAATAAGGTTGCTATTAATTTGTGGTTTAGAGCTCATGTATATGATACAGAAGAATACCAAAAAACTCTGGATAAAGAGAATGTTTAGTATAAATAGTAGTGATACGCCGAAAGGGTATCATATTTTAATCTTGCTAAACAATAGGAGAAAACAATGGTAAGCATAAACACGACAAATTGGAACGATTTCGTTTCAGCATTCCCCCAAATAGAAAGTAGACTTATAGGATTTGACAGAGTCTTTGACGCAGTGCAAAGAGTCAATACTAGTGAGGCTAATTTCCCACCTTATAATATTAAGAAAATAGACGATGAGAATTATGAAATTCAAATTGCTCTTGCAGGCTTCTCAAAGGCTGAACTTGATATTACTGTGGAAGACGGTAATTTAATCGTCAAAGGAGAACAAGCAGAGACTTCTAAAACAGAATATTTGCACAAAGGAATTGCAGAGCGCAATTTCACAAGAACATGGTCTTTAGCAGATACTGTTAAAGTGTCAGGTTCTGAATTGAAGGACGGAGTATTAACAATTAATTTGGTAAACAAAATTCCAGATGAATTGAAACCTCAGTCTATTAAAATTAAATAATTAAAAGGAGAAGGCGCTATGGCCAATATACAAATCGTAAAACTTACAACAGGTGAAGACTTAATTGGAGATCTCGAAGAACTCGAGATGGAAGGTAGGCAGTTTTTACTAATAAACAAACCTGCACTTATAATGATAATGCCACAGCCTGGAAGTGAAACAGATTTTACTGTTGGCCTAGCGCCTTACGCTCCCTTTGCTAAAGATCATAAAGTTCCTATCTTTCCTAATCATGTAGTTTCAATCTACGATCCAGGTCCAGAGATGTTAAAAACATACAACGACAAGTTCGCAGAGAAATCAGCAATTCTACAACCAGACTTTATAAATAAAAAAGTACTGAACGAAACAATAAAAGGAAAGTAAATGTATGAATATAGAGTTAAGATCGTAAAGGTCGTAGATGGAGATACAGTAGATGTTGATATCGACTTGGGCTTCGGAGTATGGCTTAAGAAACAAAGGGTCAGGTTATACGGCATCGACACACCGGAAAGTAGAACCCGTGATCTCGTTGAAAAAAGATTTGGAAACATGGCGAAAGCTTATCTTAAAGACAGACTATCAGGTGGAGCTATACTCGGAACAAGGCTTGATAAAAAAGGCAAATTTGGACGGATACTTGGTGAATTTTTTGTTGTAGAACATGGAGCTCATACGGACCAAAAGATCAATGTTAATGAAGAGCTAATTTCCAAACATCATGCCGTAGCATATCACGGCCAATCCAAACAAGAAATTGAAGAAGCACATTTAGTTAATCGTACCTTTTTTGAAGATTAATTCTTTACATTAGGTTCCCAAGAGCCTATAATGTGTATATTATGTTTAAGGTGTTGTTATGAATTTTTATACTTATGCGAGACATTACGGGGATAAGGTCCTCGTTCGTGGAATAAAGAACGGTGAACGCTATACAGCGAAACATGACTTTAGACCTACTTTGTTCGTTCCCTCGGACAAACCCTCAGATTACAAAACTATTTACGGTGAACAGGTTTCGCCTATACAGTTTGAAACGAATAAGGAGGCAACTGCCTTCTTTGACAGATATAAGGATGTTTCTAACTTTCCTATATTTGGACAAAATTACTACGCCTATCAATATATAACCGAGAAGTTTCCCGGCACTATTGAATGGGATGCTAGTAAAATGGCAATCTACTCTATTGATATTGAAACAACATCAGAAGGTGGATTTCCTAATGTAGACTCTCCGAGCGAGAAGGTTCTAGTTATCTCTTTACAAAATAACAGCACCAAGAAAATAACTACCTTCGGACTCGGGGAGTTTACCCCTACAAAAGAAACAGCTCACCTCGATGTAGATTGGGTGCCCTGTAAAGATGAATATACTTTACTAAAAAATTATTTAGAGTGGTGGGAAGAAAACTGTCCCGATGTTATTACAGGTTGGAACTCTAATCTGTTTGACATGCCCTATCTTATAACTAGGATAGAAAGAATATTAGGCGAAGGAGAACATAAAAGATTATCTCCTTGGGGCTTAGTTAACAAGCGTCCTATTAGATTTGCTAATCGTGAGATGACAGCATTTGAGATTACAGGTGTTGCACAACTAGACTATTTAGACTTATATAAGAAGTTTACTTATGTTACTCGTGAATCCTACAAACTAGACTTTATTGCAGAAACAGAACTAGGTAAGAATAAACTAGAGTCTGGCTATGATACATTTAAAGAGTTCTATGACAATGACTGGAATAGATTTGTAGAATATAATATTATTGATACAGTTATTGTTGACGAACTAGAAGACAAGATGCAACTTATACAGTTAGCTCTTACAATGGCATACGATGCTAAATGTAACTTTGGAGATGTGTTCTCCCCTGTTAGAATCTGGGACTCTTTAATCTATAATTATTTGTGGGAAAGAAAGATTGTTGTAGGACAAGGTGGTGGTAGAAAGGATAGACAAATTGAAGGTGCCTTTGTACAAGAACCTAAACCTGGCAGTTATGAATGGGTAGCTAGTTTCGATGCTACAAGTCTATATCCTTCAATTATTATGCAGTACAACATGAGTCCTGAGACTATTGTTCCTGGATTTGACTTTGAAGTCTCAGTAGACGATCAATTAGATAGATATAAACTAGATAAGCTAGTTGAAAAGAATTATGCTATGGCTGGTAATGGCTCTTGTTATACCCGTGATAAGAAAGGCTTTATGCCTGAACTAGTACAAACATTCTTTAATGATAGATTAAAATATAAAAAACTAATGCAGGAATCTCAGAAGAAGTTCCAGGAGACAGGTGCTAAAGTTTATCAGAATGAAATTGCTAAATATAACAACTTCCAGATGGCTCGTAAGATCCAATTAAACAGTTTATATGGTGCCATGGCTAATCAGTACTTTAGATTCTATGATGATAGAATTGCAGAAGGTATTACAATGTCAGGACAATTAATTATTCGTGATACTGCTAAGGCTTTAGACAAGTACATGAACAAAGTATGTGGTACTGAGGATCAAGTATATTCCTTTTATAGTGATACTGACTCCTGTTATGTTACATGCCAGAAAATGGTTGAGGAGTTTTTCCCTGACAAAGATGTAGATAAGGTTGTAGGTTTGTTAGATCAAATTGCTACAGATAAAATAGAACCTGCTATTGCTACAGCTATGAAGAAGTTAGGCAACTATACTAATGTCTTTGAACATAAGATAGACTTTAAGCGTGAGGTTATTGCAGATAAAGGTGTGTTCGTGGCTAAGAAAAGATATGCCTTGAATGTATTAGATGACGAAGGACTAAGACTTAAAGAACCTAAGTTAAAAGTTATGGGTTTAGAAATTGTAAGGTCCTCGACTCCTGCTCCTATTCGTAGTAGTTTAAAAGAGGCAGTTCGTTTGGTTCTTACAAGTGATGAAGAACATTTACAAAATTATATTGCTGAGGCACAGAAAACATTTAACGGATTATCTCCTGAGGAAATTGCCTTCCCTAGAGGTTGTAATAATCTTAAGAAATACACATCTCAAGCAGACATATATCAGAAAGGCACACCTATACATGTTCGTGGTTCTTTACTGTATAACAAACTATTAAAAGATAACAATTTACATTTAAAGTATGAAAAAATACAAGAAGGCGACAAAATTAAATTCCTTTACTTAAAGGAACCTAATAGTCTACATGAAAATACAATCGCCTTTATTAATAAACTTCCTAAGGAGTTTGATGTAAATAGATATGTAGACTATAACTTAATTTTTCAGAAGGCATTTATTGATCCTTTGGAAAACATACTAAAACCTTTGGGGTGGAATACAGAACCTCAAGCAACATTGGAGGATTTATTTTCATGATAATAGATGGACATTTTATAGTAAGTATGATTAAAAGTTTAATCAGAGTGGCAGCAGGAGGTTTCCTAATAGGAGGCGATCTTGTGATGGCAGGTGGATTATTGATAGCAGCAGAACTGCTTGGCGTATTAGAGGAGATGGTATGAGGCACGGAAAAAATAGTGCATATGGCCGTAGAGCCAGAAGGGAAGGAGCTTTGGAAAGACTTCAAGCTTCTAAATTTACACCTAAAGTAATTAATAAGAAGGAGAGAAATGAAAAGAACTGGACAGAGAAGAAAGAAGAACAAATCAAGATCCTTGAAGGAAGACTCAATATTCGCAGAGACTCCTAAGTTAAATTGGGACTTGATACAACGCATGAGATTTATGAATGCTGATGCTGAGATACCACCTGATGATAAGTACACTCGTGGCGAGGAAGAATTAAAATGAAAGTAGCAATTATAGGTTATGGTTTTGTAGGAAAGGCAACAGAATATTTTTTAACGAAAGGATTTGATCAAGGGTATAGACCTTTTGAAATTATTATATCAGATCCTGCTAAAGGATATGAAGTGCCTAATTGGAGTGGTATTGAATACGCATTTATTTGCGTTCCAACTAACCTAAAAGGTGATAAATTAGACAACACTATTATAGATATTATATTACAAGATTTAGATCCTAATGTACAACCTGTTATTAGGAGTACGATAGGTCCTGAACAAGCTCTAACTTATGCTAAACAAGGTTGTATTATTATGCCAGAATTCTTGAGAGAAAAACATTGGGAAGAAGATGTAATGAACCCTAATATAGATTTAATTATTGGTGCAAGAAGTAATGATGCTTTTATAGATTTGATGTCTTGTAGTGATACAGGAAAGATGGTAAAACATGTTTCGCCTATGGAAGCTTCTATGATGAAGTTGGCACGAAATGCTGCACTGGCAGTAAAAGTAGGATTAGCAAATGACTTTAAAAACATTTGCACAGTAATGGATATTGATTATTCTGTTCTTCAAGAATTTTTAGAAGCAGATGACAATTTAGGAGGAACACATTGGGCTGTACCTGGTCCAGACCAAAAGGTAGGTTTTGGTGGAACATGTCTGCCTAAGGACTTGACCCATGCTTCTTCCTTACTGTATAATACACATAATATAATGAATACAGCCTTAGAGGCTAATAAAGAAAGGAGAGACGGATGAGTAATCTATTAGATAAATTACAAAAAAATTCCACGATTAGAGAAACAGATATATTGACTGACTCTAAGTTTTTTAATGATAAAGACTTGATACAGACAAATGTTCCAGCAGTAAATGTTGCTTTGAGTGGTAAACTAGATGGTGGACTTACACCTGGACTTACAGTATTTGCAGGTCCTAGTAAGCATTTTAAAACAGCATTTGCTATGTTACTAATGAAGGCACATCAGGTTAAATATCCTGACGGTGTTGTTTTGTTTTATGATAGTGAGTTTGGAGCGCCTAAGTCTTACTTTGAAACATTTGATATTGATACTAGTAAAATTGTACATACTCCTATCGCAGATATTGAACAACTTAAACATGACATTATGCAACAGTTAAATGGCCTTGAACGAGGTGATAATATTATGATTGTTGTAGACTCTATTGGTAACTTGGCAAGTAAGAAAGAAGTAGAAGATGCCTTAGAAGGTAAGAGTGTAGCAGACATGACAAGGGCTAAACAAATGAAGTCCTTATTTAGAATGGTTACTCCTCACTTAACTATTAAAGACATTCCTGCTATTGTTGTTAACCACACATATAAAGAGATAGGATTGTTTCCTAAAGATGTTGTTAGTGGTGGCACAGGCGTTTATTACTCAGCAGATAATATTTTTATTATTGGTAGACGACAACAAAAGACAGGAACAGAAGTTACAGGTTATGAATTTGTAATTAATGTTGAAAAGTCTAGGTTTGTAAGAGAGAAGTCTAAGATCCCTGTAGAAGTTACATGGGAGAACGGTATAAGTAAATGGTCTGGTCTGTTGGAGATGGGACTAGCATCTGGACATGTAATTAAACCTAGTAATGGTTGGTATCAGAGAGTTGATATGGATACAGGTGAAGCAGTAGATCCTAAAGTAAGACAAAAAGATCTAGGCAAAGACTTTTGGTTACCTATACTCGCAGATAAAAGATTTGGAGATTGGGTTACACAAAGGTATACTGTTGGCTCTGTAGAAATGATGGCAGAGGAAATAAGTGAGGAAGACATTGACGCAGAATACGATAAAGTGTGATAGGTGTGAGAAACCTATAAAAGACAAAGAAAAGTCTTATTGCTTTCATAGTGAAGATACTGAAGTTTATATCTGTGCACCTTGTGTTACAGAAGTTTTTAAAGAATTTGTAGAGAACGAAAAGAATGCTTGATACTATTATCCTAGTTAACCTAATTAGAAATGAGCGATATCTCAGAAAAGTTCTACCCTTTATTAAAGACGAATACTTCTCAGATAACGAACATAAATTTGCCTTTAATGAGATTAAGGACTATACAGAAAAATATAATAATGCTCCTACACTTGAGGCAATGTCCGTTGCTTTTGAGAGAGCTACAGAAGAAGAACATAAACTTCTTAAAACAATATTTGAATATGAACAAGAGCCTCAGGAACTACAATGGCTCGTAGATGAAACAGAAAAGTTCTGTAAAGATAAAGCAGTATTTAATGCAGTATTAGAAGGTATACAAATTATTGATGGTAAGAAAAAGGATATGTCTCCTGATGCCTTGCCTGGTTTGTTAACTGAAGCATTACAAGTTGGCTTTGATACTAATGTAGGACATGACTTTATTGAAGATGCTGATAAACGATTTGACTTCTATCATAGGTTAGAAGAGAAAGTAGAGTTTGATTTGGATATGTTTAATAAGATAACCGAGGGTGGTTTATCTAATAAGACACTTAATATAGCATTGGCGGGTACTGGTGTAGGTAAATCTTTGTTTATGTGTCATATGGCGTCTGCTAGTATCTCTAAGGGACAAAATGTATTATATATTACCCTAGAAATGTCAGAAGAAAGAATTGCAGAAAGAATAGATGCTAACCTAATGAACATTCCTATTATGGATTTGAAAGACTTATCTAAGCCTATGTTCGATGATAGGATTGCTAAAGTAAATGAAAAGATACAAGGCAGATTAATTGTTAAGGAATATCCTACAGCGTCTGCACATAGTGGACATTTTAAGGCATTGATTAATGAATTAAAATTAAAGAGAAACTTCCATCCTGATATTGTTTTTATTGACTACTTAAATATTTGCACAAGTAATAGATTTAAACCTGGAAGTAGTGCTAACTCCTATACAATAATTAAAAGTATTGCAGAAGAGCTTAGAGGGTTGGCTGTAGAACTTAATGTTCCTATATTTAGTGCTACACAGACAACTAGAGGTGGTTACAACAGCAGTGATGTTGAACTTACAGATACCTCAGAAAGTTTTGGACTCCCGGCTACAGCAGACTTAATGTTTGCTATTATAAGTACAGAGGAACTAGAAGAGATGGGACAGCTTATGATTAAACAGTTGAAAAACAGATATGCTGATCCTACAAGAAACAGAAGGTTTATGATTGGTGTTGATAGAGCTAAGATGAGACTATATGATTTAGAAGACTCTGCTCAACAAGCAATAACTGATTCCAATATTGATGTCCCTGTATTCGACAGGGCTAGACAAGAGAGTGCCTACGATGATCTTAAATTTTAATGATTTAGAGTTTGAAGTATTAGACACCCTGGTAGCAAAGCGTTATGCTAAGTTTCTCCAGGAAAACATTCACGAAGCAGAGCAGTTTTATTTTATGGGAGAATCTGCTCAACAAGTTAAGGACGAAATAGATAAAATAGTTTACATGCTAGGTAAAGAACCTAGTGATGATTTAAATAAACTCCATGAGTACTTTGCAGATAATGAAGACGAACCTGAGATGACTAGGTTAAATAATCTTATTCATTATCTAGAATTAATTGATGGGGACTTTCCTCCAAGATGGGGATATATGACTAAGCCTAATTCATCTGCAGAAATGGAATTGTTTTCTGCAGACTACCAGCATTTTACTTTAGAGAGAAATCCTGGTTGGCTATATATTAATTATGCACATGTAGGTAAACATTTTGCCGAGATTGCTCATACAGCAGACTGGGATATTAAACCAGAACAATTTGTACCTCAGTATCTGGCAAGACCTAGTTTTCATATTTGGTTGGGAGATCCTATAAATCCAGATCTAATACCACAGTTTCAAGGCAAGTTGCATTTCGCACATAAAAAACTAAAAGAAAAACTAGACTTACCAGCACTAACAGATCCTAAATTAAGAATAGGGTATATTCCATTTGCTAAGATTGTAGGTAGTATAAA
>Ga0181410_1000416_pt1 | contig 19028 bp, 24 predicted proteins | sample 33SPOviralmetaG_FD_130112 | JGI IMG/M metagenome (GOLD analysis project Ga0181410, IMG submission 130112) | Marine viral communities from the oligotrophic San Pedro Time Series (SPOT) site, San Pedro Channel, CA, USA - 33 SPOT_SRF_2012-06-20 | ecosystem: Environmental > Aquatic > Marine > Strait...
CACATCAGGAGTATTCTGTTCCCACCAATACAAAAAAGATTCAAGCATAGCAATCTCATCACTATGATAATGATAAGTCACATTATTCTGTGAGGGGGTATATGGATGACGACCCCAGGTAGTGATCTGTTTAGTAGTATAATCTTGAATTGAGATAGATAACATCTCCTCAGAACATGAATCAGGACTAGGAAACCCATCTTCAGACTGTACCTCAATATCCATAGTGACCAGTCCAATCTTTTTCAGATCAAACTTGATCTCCTCCTCAGAATACTTATCAGAAATATATTGATACTGATACCTCTCATTCCCATAAACTTTAAATCCCTCTACACCATCATACTTCTTGATGAAGTCTCTACAGTCTCTTACCAAACCAGGTTTGATGGGTTCAACATGTTCACCCTCAAGTGTGCGATACTTGGTCTCTCTCTTGGATTTCACAAAAAGAGTGGGAGAATATTTCTCTTGAAACATTACTTTTCGGCCATCCTCATAACCACGGACGAGAAAGTTATTTCCGATCATCTGGACGTTGGTGTAAAACCTCACTTCAATAGATCCTCATACTTTGTTTTCAATTTACTATTGGGTACAACAATGGTCAAAACTTTATCAGAACTGATCATAAAATCATTTTGAATTGTCAGGTTCATTAACCATGGAGATAATTCTTCTCCATTAACAATAAAAGGTTCAATCAACTTACAATCTGGTTCTCCCAGTTCTGATGGTTTCTCCTCAATCTGACTGATCAGAATCTGATTGTTCACTAGTACCAGAATCCTGATGTTGTTCAATACCGGCAATTCCTCGCTCATAAGTCTCCTTTAATTCGTCAATTGGTTCAGTAATAGTTATAACCCAATCAGCTACTACAGAAATAGTTTCCTCTTTACTGAGTGGCATCCAAGGTGTCAATCTCATTTTGAATGGTTCCTTTGCAGGTCCAGACCGATCAGCCTGATTACCCATCAACTTGACCACACAAGGATACTTGAGAAAGTATCCAACTACCTGATCTTGAGCAACCATTTCGGTCATGTCGGCAATTACATCCTCACCAGACTTTAATAAACAAAGTTTGATAGTCATTTATATAAAATTTCCTCTAGTCATTTTACTGCATAAAAAAGGGGGTGTCAACTGGATTGTGCCAGTTCCCCCTCTGCCCATAGGGCGACGACGATATTCAGTTTTATTTAGTTTCCTCAGATCCATACCAGATTTTCTTCTGGTGTTTCTCTGGAACTATCCGGTTCAGAGTCACCTGAAGAATCCCATCAATAAAGTCAACATGGTCTACCTCAACGTCGTCTGAGAGGGTCCAGGACCTCTTGAAGGACCTTGCAGCCAGTCCTCTATGGACGTATTCCCTTTCATCGGCCTCAGCCTTTGCTGCTTCTACAAATAGTTGACCTGCCTCAGTATATGCCTTGACCTCATAACTTGCAAATCCTGCTAGTGCCAGTTCCAAGCTATAAGTATTTTCATTTACCTTGACCAGATTGTAGGGTGGATAACTGGTATCACTCTTCGTATTGACCCTATCGAACCAACCGTCTAGTCCAATTGAATACTTATCGATATCCTGCATAAAGCGATCAATATCGGCAGCGCCGTATTGTGCGAGTGCTCTCATTATTGTAGCTCCTTTAAAAGCGAGTTTGTGTTTTGTGGACCCCGAAGGCATCCATACTTATTTATAACACAGCAACAAAAAAAGAGGAACGGTGATAACCGAACCTCTTTACATGGTGTTCCGACTTTCGTAGAGACCGCACGAAAGGTCTCGGTCTTATTTAGATTCCTCTTCTTTAGTCTTCTTACCAATATTATACTTTTGTTCCAAAACCCAATCGTTTTTGTCACGATATGGAAGCACTTTGATCTGATTCAGTGGCGCAATATCAAGAATACTATCATCATTTACAACTGAGATAAGTCCCCAGTCAGAAAGAAGACGAGTAATACGATTCCTACGCTGAACATCATTAACAGTAAGGTTAGCGTATTTACCATCAAGGGCGAACAACTCCTTAAAGTGCACGATGTAGTATTTACCCTGTTTATGTAAAATATGACAAGATTGATAAAGTTTCTTTTCTTTTCTTGAAGCTACTCCAATCCTAGTCAGGGTTTCTCTTACTTTAAGGAAGTCATCAGGTTCATTTAACTTGACCTCAATCATCTTATCTTGAGACCAGGAAACCTGTGGTTCATCTGTTTGTGTCATTTTTTGCCACCAATGTCAAGTCGTTGTTTCATGTAGTTGATTTGTTCAGTGGATAAAATCCTCATTACTTGACGTGCTTTCTCATTACTATAACCATAGTATTGTTTAACAATGTCAAGGTCGGATACTTTATCCTTCCGAATCCAAGGAGAAAATCTCTTTCTCTTTCTCAAGATATTTAGATAAAATTTATATTGCATATCTTTATCTAAAAAATGATACCTATTCATTTCATTGGCATAAAGAACAGTATCAATATGACCTGACAGACATTTGTTAATAATAAAGGGGGGATATGACTTGATGACATGTTCATCATCTTCAGTAAGATCATTCTTATTGAAGTTAATAGAGTTCAGCCAATCCTTCAGTTCAGGTTCCATTAATTAAAGAAAATTTGAAAGTGCAATGGGTCGTATGGAACTCCATGATACCATTTTTTGCCATGATGTCCTCTTCCAGGTCCATTGTGTGAATGTTTATGACAATGACTATATCCATATCTATCGTGATAATGACAATGTCTATGGGTCACACCGTGAAAATGATGGCGATGACCAACTCGTCGAGTTGCAACTCGTGGTCGATGAGCCCTTGGTGGATCATGAATTGATACTTTATGAGCAAAAACTGGAGTAGTTAGGAAAATACTACCGGCCAGTACTAAAAATAATTTCTTCATAGAATTAGTTTCTTACTAGGTGTTTTAATTTTGTTTGGATCAAAGATATTCTCGTAATTATCTACGATCTCCTCTCTAGCATCACACATATAAACGATGTGTTTTTTGTCAACCTTGAGAGTTGTATCCTCCTTTTGGAGAACAGACCAGGGACCAAATCCAACTTGACCACTTGGAGAGGGTAGAGCAATCAATGGATTCTCAACCTCAATACAAGTTTCGTTCTCATCAATTAGAGTACAAATTACCTCCTCACCGGAGATCATACGAAATACTTTTACATTCATTTTTCAATACCTTTAGGGAACTCTTCAATCTCTACTAAATCATAATCCCAGTCTTCCATGACTGCATTGGCAAGAAATCTATCAGAAAGCATTTCTAATTCCTTCTCAGCATACTCTCTAGTCTCTGCCTCCAACCAAACATCAACCACCTTACCAAGTCTGAGTTTCTTGATATCTAAATCGGACAATCTCTTACAACAATCTCTCACAGCATTACCAGGAGAGTCATCAACCTGTGACCTCAGACGGATGAATACTAAAGCTTTGAATTTCATTTCAGTGCTTGAGAAAGAAGATTGGTCAAATCAGAAGTTTGTTGTGCCATTATTCTGTATCCTGTACCAACATAAAGTTGTCCAAGAAGAACAACGAGGGTCATAGTACTCCAGAAGTAATAATACATTCTAGATTTCTTTTGTCTTGATTTGGTCATTTGAATTCACACTCTACCATAATTTCAGTTAAACAAGCGAGAATATTTATCTCTTGATCAGCCACGAACGAACTTTGATACTGGTACTTAGCGATAATAAGGACAGCTGCAGCAACACCAGGGCCTTCAAGATTGTTATAGCAGGCATCGTATATGCTACGAAGAAGAACAGCGGGATCGTTATCAAGATTATTAACAACCCACTTACGGACGCTAGAAAAGTCTTTTTCCTTAAGTCTTTTGAAGAGGTCATCAGTTTTTACTAACGCGAACGAAGCGAGTATACCTGAGTCGATTTTTCCCCCTGACGAATACCTTTGAACTTCGTTGAGTACTCTTCTCCAGTCTGGGAAATGTTTGTTGATAAGTTCTGCAAGGACTTTTGCGTCATATCCAACAGATTCTTGATCCAGGATTTGTTGGAGTCTTTTGAAAAACTTTCCTGCAAGTTCCTGTCTTTCTTTTCCCTTAATGGCAAAGTCAATGACTGCACATCGGGAGTGGAGGGGAGCAACGATCTTGTTTTTGTAGTTGCAGGTGAAGATGAATCGACAGTTGCCAATAAACTCCTCAGTAAACGCCCGTAAGGCAAGTTGTACATCTGGGGTTGTGTTATCTGCTTCGTCAATGATGATGACTTTGTGTTTAGCAGTTGACGAAAGCGATACGGTCGAAGCGAAATTCTTCGCATTGTTTCTGACAGTATCAAGGAATCTCCCTTCATCGGATCCATTGATGACATAAACATCTACTCCAAGTTCGTTACATAGGGCTTTAGCGACAGTGGTTTTTCCACATCCAGGAGGACCAGATAAGAGAAGATTGGAAACCTCACCTTTATCTAGGAAAGCTTTGAATGTATTCTTAATGTTGTCAGGAAGAATACATTCCTCAATAGTCTTAGGTCGATACTTCTCAACCCAGACAAACTCATCACGACTCATAAAAATTGCCTTAGTTTGGTCAAAATAATCTTGTAGGCTTCTACTATATCACCTTCTCCATTCCTGAACAAGTCCTTATCAAACCTGTCCCTGGTAGACTTACACCACAACCTCATGTTGTCTGGTGACAATTCATCAGCGACATATAAATCACCGTGAGCATCATAACCAAACTCCAACTTAAAATCTACAAGATCAATACCACACAACAAAAAAACTTGTTGTAGCAATTGATTGATATCGTTAGTTTTTTCAATTAGTGGTTTAGTATCAATTCCCATCAACCTCACTCGATCTGGTGTAAGTAGTGGATCGTTTTTACTATCATCCTTAAGAAAAAACTCAATAATAGGAGGTTGAATGATAATCCCTTCTTTCAGACTTGTGGTTCTCACAATAGAACCAGCTGCAATATTCCTACAAATAACTTCTAGAGGAATAATATCAAGTTTTTTACACCTCATTGTGTTTAGTGAGGGACAATCGATATAGTGTGTTCTGATAGAATTACTCTCCAGAAACTCCATTAACATTGCTGTCATAAGACAACAGATTGTACCTTTACCTTCGGGGAAATCAATCATATTGCCATTCCCGGCAGTAACACAATCTTCGTACTTAATCAGTATCTCTGAAGGATCATCACCTTCATATAAAGTTTTTACTTTCCCCTTTAAAATTTGATTCATACCCATTCAGGTTTACGATTTGGAAGGCGAAGATAATTATCCTTCACCCATGGTTTAGAACCTATGTACATTTTATATGCATCAAAGGTTGATATATTAGTATCTAGTTTGAACTCATCAGGCATTGCCCTCACAAATGGCGTAGTCTCCTTGCCAGACCTTCCTGTAGGATCACCAGTAGGGAGAATTTCCTTTGCAACCAAGAGAGTATGGTAACAGGTATGAACCTTGCCATACCGGTTCTTATACTCCTCACAGAGAGCTAGTCCATGTTGTAAAAGCCACTGCCAATTCATCACAAACTCATTAGCCCAGATAGTACAGGGATGATTACGAAAGGCACCTTTCTCAGTTGTGTAGGGTGCACCATTAGCTTTGGGAAGAGTACCAAACCCATGACCCCATTTATCAGAACATACAATGGCTAACATCTGACAGGTCTCAAGAGGCATCTTGACAATATGTTTGTCAGGAAGAACTTGAGCAGAATCCCATGGACTAGAGCTAGTAACGAAGATGTTCATAATAATTTTGATAATGAGATCATCAACAAGAATGATAACATAATTACTACATCCCAGGACTTTGTTCTCACAAAGTAGGGTACCGATATAAGGTCAGCAACAAAATGTGTTACTGCCCCCACCACCACATTTACATGAAGAACAATAAAATAGGCAATGATCACAAGACCACTACCAATGATCCTCATCTTAATATCAACCGAAGGTTGAGTCTGGTTCGAGTGCGATGTAGTATGTGACATCTTGATTTTGATTCACGAAACGGGACAAAAGTTTTTCAGATACAACCACATCATAGTTGCCTGGAATAATCTTCAAGTTCTCTTCCTTGAAGTTAAAGACAAACTCATTGTCTGTCTCACCAACAATAATCTCAAAATCGTTTGAGGTATCATTCTTCTTATCACGAGCTACCAGTTTGATGACACCAGCTTCACCAATGACAGAAATGTCAGGTACTTGGTAGACAGATGCTGCTTTCTTAAGTTGTTGAAGGTCTTCTGCCTTCATCACAAAACACACATCTTCTGAAGGGAGAGTGATCTCTTTTTCTGGAGGTGCAACAATGACAGAGGGATCTGCGAAGAAGAACTTAGAACGTCGCTTACCTTCACGGATAACAACATACTCATTGTTTTTGAAATCTAATTCAGGACTGTTATGGAGTGACAATCCATTGAGAAACTGGTTCAAATCATAGATACCAAAATCTTTAGGGAACTCCTCATTAATGTTTGCCTCAACCAGAATGTTCTTCATCACAGAAATTGAACGCAATCTAGTTCCTTGTTTGAAGAGAATTGATTGATTGATAGAAGAAAAGTTTTTCAGAAGGTTTACAGTGTTTTCACTGAGTTTCATAGTCATTGGTTGTAAGTTTCAGTCTTGTTGTTCTTGTCATTGAAATACATTAGAAGAACAGCATAATGCAGGATCTTCATAATGTCACGTCTTGATGTTCCTTTCTTGTCATATCGTGATGCGTACTTGAGAATGTTACTACGACAGAACGCCTCACCATCACCACAGGCTTCAATCAGATCGAGTGTCTGGATTTTATCATTACCAGACGAATAATGTTGATTGTAAGTTGAAGTGATGTATTCAGAGAGTTCCTTAATAATTTCATCCTCATTGTACTTTCTCATACCCTTAGTTTTTGGGGTACTGAAATCACCGAGATTCTCAATATAGTTTCCCATATAGAGATTCTCGTCAGATAGGGTAATTCTATCAGTACCCTCTCCTCCAACGAAAGTATTTTCAGTCATACTATTTTAGTTAGATACACTATACTCTATCAGCATACTTGGACTAAGTCAACATTTTCACTTTCATTTTCGATAGAGAAGTCCACATCGACTTTGTCGTAGAGTTCCATGAAGGATGTTTTAGTCTCTTCATCGAAACGGTTAATACAAACTTGGAGTGCTTTATTCTTATCATTAAAGATAGAGTAAGCATGAATGATATGAACCAGACGACGAGTGGAGATAACCTCCTCAATACCACCGTCATAGAATGTCTTACGGATGATATCAGCCCAGTCACACAGGTACCTACAGAACGAACGATCATCGATACCCAGATCTAGTGCGACACCCTCAAGAATCTTCTGTTCGATAGCAACTGTAGGATAGGTCTGCTCAAACGTTACGGGGAATCTTTCAAGGAAAGCTTCATTGAGAACATTAGTTCCAATAAAGCGACCGTCATCGCTCCCTTTACCTTTAGTATTTGCAGTTGCAATAACATTAAATCCTTTTTTGGGTTGGACAAACTTACCAATTTTCTTAAGAAAAACACCTTTACCCTCAAGGATTGACTGAAGACATAGAATCTTGTTAGATGCTAGGTCAACCTCATCTAGAAGAAGTATAGCTCCCCGTTCCAAAGCTTCGATGACTGGACCATTATGCCAAACAGTTTCGCCATTAATAAGACGGAAACCACCAATAAGATCATCCTCGTCGGTTTCAATGGTGATGTTGACACGGATCAATTCTCTCTTGAGTTGTGCACAAGCTTGCTCAACACTAACCGTCTTACCATTACCAGAGAGTCCCGTAATGAAAGTAGGATAGAATAGATAAGAAGAAATAATTTTCTTAACGTCTTTAAAATTACCAAACTGAACAAAAGTATTATCTTTCTGTGGTATCAAGTCCTGAACAACGGATGGTTCAGCTGATGGAGAATCATATGTCTCTTCCAGTTGTTCCTGAACAGTCAGATTCCACTTACCACGACCTGTTTTATAGTCTGTGAGTCGTTTAGAAACAGTCACATAGTTGTGATCGTTCATAGCACACCAGGCACGAACTTCAGGTGTAGTAATAGTTTCACCATAAAGAGCTTTAAGTGAGGTAATGACGTATTCGACGGAGAGTGACATGGTGGTTCGTTTCAACAAAGTTATTATAAAGGATGGAAAGGGATCAGGAAGACCCTTTAGGACAGTTCCTCAAGTGGATCAACAAACTAGATCCATAAACTGACTCAGAACTTTCTTATTTAGAGACTTAGCCTTCAAATTCTTAACGAAGGCTGTTCTGATTTTAGCTTTAGATGCACCTTCCTCAACTTGAAAATCTACATCATTGTTGAGTGCCTGATCAACCATAATAAAGTAGGAAGAATACCCAGAGTTGTTAATAGAGAAGAACTTGTCCTTCTTAACCTGTTTGACTTTCTTATCGATATCGTACTCTTCATATCGTTTAATCATACTATTTACGTCGCGAGTTGCAGCAATCCTGATTCCGATAAAGTTAGTTCCAGGGAAAGTTTCTTTCATATCAGCCAATAAAGTCTCAGTAAACTGATAATAATAATCACCAATCTTATAAGTATGGCCAGTACTACGGTTACGGAGATAAGAGTGACCACGACTAAGATTGGAATGACCTTCTCTTATACCATACTTTTCAGAATCCCAATAGTTACAATAAGGAAGATAGTTTGCTTCACCATCAGTCAGTATCACACACTGAACTTTTTGAAGGTCATTGTTTTTCTTAAACTGAGGAATGATCTTATAGAGAGACACCAAAGATTCGTTCAATGGAGTACCAGAAAGACCAAATCCTTGAGGGATTTCATACTTACCCCAGGTTTTAAAGTAGTATGCGATTCTCCATAGGTTGAGAATCTGTTTCTCCATGTTATTGCGTTTGGTTCTACTAGACAGGAAGTTGATAAGATTGAAGTCCTTATGAACAAACAACTTACCATTTTCCCATTCCATTGAATCCATTTCTACATCATCACTTCTCCAATAAAAAGAGTTAGTAAATGCGTAAACCTCAAAGGGAATATTACACTTGTTACAGAACCAGACTAGATTGATTAACTGTTTAACAGTATCTAGAATGTAATCACCCATAGAACCTGACCAATCCAGGATAAAGATCAGACCATGATTCTGACCATCAGGAAGGACATTGATCTTACGGAATAAGTTTTCATTATACTTATAAGTATGGAGTTTAGTACAATCAAGAACACCAGTCTTAGATACAAATGAACGAGAATATGCGTCTGCAGATTTCTTGCACTCAAACTCTTTTACCAGATAATTCACCTCACGTTGTGATTCCCTCTTGAACTTCTGATATTCTTCATCAGGTCGAGTAAAATCAGAAACTTGATATTTTACCTCACCAGTGAATTCACACTTATGTTCCATAGGAACCAACTGTCGTGCAAAATCTTCATCAATAAGACGTTGAACTTCAACGTGATCGATGATAATGTTATCTAGATTTACATCAGGAACTTCTACATAGATGTTCTGGATACCACGATCCATACCATTTAGTTCAGAGATACCATCCTCAAATGCTCGATCAGTGGTAGCTTCAGGTTCTCCACTTTCCTGCTTTACTTCATTCTCAGTGTCTAATTTCTGATTCTCAGACTCACGTTTAGCTGCTTCTTCAATCATCTCTTCATGAGTCATATCATCACTAGAAGATTCAGGAGTTTCAGAGTTTTCTACATTGCCTCCCTGTTGATCGTTAGTTCCTTTAGGTTCAGGATTGTGAGTATCAGTTTTAGTTTGAGATTGTTGATCCTTACAGTAGGAATAAATCTCTCTTGCTAGATTACATACTTCCCCAAAAGTTTCGGTCAGACCAACACGGTCGCGGAAAACAATCTCAGTTGCCTGAAAAGGAATATCAATAAAGTTACCAATCTTCCAGTACAGATTGATACGATCAGCCAGGTTCATTCTTTCAATATCCTGATCCTCAATGCAGAAAAAGTCTTGATCGGAAAGTTCATTATACCCCTTGAAGAAACTCTTAGCGAGTCCGGGATAACGACGTTTCATCAACTTCTCAATACGAGCATCTTCTATAATATTAACAAATGAGTGAGGAATATCTCCTGGGGGATCTACATTTGGAGTATAAAGTGCATGTCCTACCTCATGTCCTACCAACATATCATAGACAGCATTGGATGCACGTTTCCACATAGGAAGTGTTAGAACACGATTCTCCACATCAAACTGAGCTGTCATCACCTCACGGTTCTCAACCACAATGTCCTCAGTGGCTAGAAGTTTGGCTAGTTGTGACTTGACTTCGTAGTTGACTGCCATATGGTGTTTTATCGATATAACTATGATACACGAAAACTGAGTCCTGAGGAAGGAACCAGGACACTTTAACAACTGTCTGCAGACCAATCCCGGCCTCTAAGGACCGGGACTTTAGTTTAAACTCCTATAGGTGGTTTAATTAAATTTACTATTCTGTAAGAATGTGCCTACAAAACCTCCTTGCTGTTTGATCTATGATGCCACACTCTGAAATACATTGGAAATAATCTGACACTTGATCATACTTTTCTTCTGATGAGTGTTTTTCGTCCCACCTCCAAGATGATAATTCGTTTCTTGATATCAAGTTGTGCATAATACCCTCTATCTCACTTCATTATCTAGGCAACTTATGTTTAATTCATGACATTTGGTTAATAATTAACATTTTAGTATTATTTCTTTTTATTTCTTTACATAATGAGACTCTCTTGAATTTCTTCTTAAGAGCCTGTAGTTTGTACTTAGATTGTCTAAGTGCATGAGGTTTAAGTGACCTTTTCTGTTCCTTTTTGCTGTGATGTTGCCAATTTGGAGTATTCATTGAGATACCTATCAGATGCAGGGTCGGTGATTAACGTCATACCATTTTTTTTGAATTCTTTGGAGATGTCAACTGGACGGCGGATTTGTTCTCTCATGGTGTTTCCACTGAAGTACCTTGTATCATACGGCTAAAACCTTTATCTTTAGAGAAGGATATGACACTTTCAAATTTGTCCTCAAGACCCCCCTTGTGAGATATGACAAAGATGTTAGCATCCTTGATTACGAACCTGATGATCTTTAGAAATTCGTCTGTACCAAATCCATCTAGTGAACTGTCGAAGACCTCATCCATGATGAGGAGATTTGTGTTTACTGAATTCTTAAACCTAGCGACTTCCCTCCAAGTAAACAAGAGGGCTAGGTCTATCCTCATTTTTTCTCCTTCAGAAAAAGAAGAGTAGGTAAAGTCTTCATGAATAGGCGTCTCGATAGTTTCTGAAAACTCCTCATTCAACTTAAAGTTGATGTAGAAATCCATCATCTGCAGATACTTATTGACCTGTTGATTTATCAGAGGGAGATACTTCTTGATGATTTGAGATTTTACCCCACCGTCTTTAAGAAGACTATAAGTGAAGTCGTGGTAAGAAATACTCTCCTTTACCTCAACAAGTTTTTCGTATGTTGCCTGAAGACTGTCTCTAAACTCTTCTAGTTTCTCATGTTCAGAATTTCTGTTTGAAATTTGATTGGTAAGTGTTTGAATTTCCGATTCCAGTTGTCTGATTTGTTTTTGACAACTAGTGATTTGAGTGTTATTAGAAGTGACGCCATTAATTAGTTTAGAGATTTCTCCGCTGATATTTGTGAAATTGGACTCCCTCAACTCTTCGTCTTTAATTGCCCCCAGGAGTTGTTCATACCCCTTTTGCAATTCTTTGGCTTTATCTTGAGAAGTCCTAATCTTATTTATTCTGAACCCCTCTTCGATTGTTTGTTCACATGTAGGGCATACCGAATTGTCGTTAAAAAACTTATGATCCTTAACCAATGTTGAAATCTTTTGGGACAACTTACCTTTAATGTTTCCATATTCCTTAAGTTTTTCTTTATGATCACCAAAGTTTTGGAGTTCACTCTGAAGTTTTTGGACACTAAAGGTCAAATCAATATTTCTATTTGTGTAGTTATTCTCTTCTACAAGAAGAGAACTAATCTTATGTCCCTTGTGTCTAATATCTTCCTGACTCTTTTCTTCAATTTGTCTAATAAAGTCCTTTTGCATATCAACTTTATCTTTAAGAGATTGTCTCTTTAATTCAAATGTTCTAGCTTGTTCTTTCAGACCACGAATCTTCTCCTTTATAATCATATTCATGGAGGAGAAGATCTTGATGTCTAAGAGTTCCTCTACGACCTCTCTGCGACTTGTGGAAGGGAGTTGCATGAAAGGAACGAAGGAACTACTACCCAAGATAACAATTTGAGTAAATGACTTGTAATTCATCTTCAGAACATTCTGTTCCAACCACTTCTGTTGATCATTAGCAGAGTGATCTTGATCTAAAGTTTCACCATCTTTATAGATCTTAAAGATATTTGGTTTAATACCTCTTACAACTTTCCACTGTGTAGAATTGACATCAAACTCAATCTCAACCAATGTACCTTTTTCATTGGTGGTATTGATAAGTTGTGCCTTATTGATTTTACGAAATGCCTTACCATATAAGACAAAGGTTAGAGCATCCAGAACAGTAGACTTACCAGCTCCATTAGAACCAATGACCAAAGTGGTATTGTGAGTATTCAGATTTAATGTTGTGGGTTGATTTCCTGTACTCAGAAAATTCTTCCAGGAGATAGTTTTAAAGGTAATCACGCGCGTTGTCAGGAGGAATTACAATGTCATTGGGTGTTATAATCGTATATCTGTGATCATGCAGTTCACAGGTTTTAACCATTATCTCGTCTTCTATTTCTAACACATGCATCTTAGGATAGTCAAGCTCTTTTAGTTGCAGGGAATATCTGGTAGCATCATCTTCTTCTTGAAAGATGTAGAGTACTTGTTCTCCATCATCATCAACTACAGAATATGCTCCATCTTTTTCATGACCTGCTACCGTAAGAATAAACATCACACCAGTTCACATGCTTCCTGATACACGTCCCTAATTACTTTTTGAATTTTAGATTTATCGAGACTTGACTCAGACTCCTCAATATATCTATTAAGAATAGAGAGAGTATCTTCTGTATCAATTCCTTCAACATTATCTTTATCATTATACCACCCACCAAACTCAAAGTTCTCAACGATCTTTAGGTCTGCTACACCAGAGGTATACAGTTTATCAATAAATTTTTCAAACTGTTTAACATCAGTCTTCTGTTTGACAATCACCTTTACAATCTTATTTGTATATGGAGTTGTATCAAACATCTGATAGTTGGTATCATCATAATAAATGTTATGAAATAACTGATATGGATTATTTACATACGTGTGTTCAAGAGTTTCCACATCCAGTATCGTAAATCCACGATCATCTCCGACATCCGTCCAGAACATCTCGTAAGGATTCCCAACGTAGTAGACTGTTCCGTCATCTGATCGAGTATGGTAGTGCCCCGTGAAGACCTTGGAGAACTTTGAATATAACTCGCTCTCATTACCATGGTCCATGACGATCTGTCGATTAACTCTAAATCCGTTGAGCTCAAGGTGCCCCATCGCGAACGAGCAATTTGTCTTTTTAATAAGGTTATAAGTTTCTTTTTCATTTTCCTCACAAATCCAGGGTATGAACAGAACATCTAATCCATCAATATTGACTTCAGTAGCTTTAGAGTATTTTATTATATTGTCATACTCAGTGAGAAGAAGTTCAATAGAATTGATTTTATTACTATTCTTGTAGTAAGCATCATGATTTCCCACAATCAGGTGCATCTTTGCTCCCATATCTTTGAGAGGGTCAAATACTACCCTTTTTGCCCACTGGAGGGTTTGAAACTCGATTCCCCTACGACTATCAAAAGCATCCCCAAGGTGGAGAACGGTGTCAATACCCTCTTTCTTTAGGGTAGGGAAGAATACATCACGATAGAATTTTTCAAAGTAATCATGAAAGAGTTTAGAACCCTTTCTTGCACCGTAATGGGTATCAGTGATTACTGCTACTTTTGTCATTGATTACGAAGTTTAATGTGGACTGCGTCCTTGATGGAATTGTAGTCGGAATAGTTGCCGCTGTCAAGCTCGTTGGCATCAAAGACCTCATCGAAGTTAGTCTTCTCTAAAATCTTGTTCTTAATCTCCAGTTGTTTCTTCTCTTGTTGAATCCTTCTCAGAAATGCATAATAGATGATTTGAGTAAAATAAGCAAATGGGTTCTTGGATTTCTCAGGATTAAAGTTATGAACGTATCTTACACAGTTTTCGATACCATCACAAATCATATCATCCTTGAACATATAGTTCACGAAGTTTGGTTTATATGATAGATGATTAGCAATTTTCAAGAAACACTCACCAATATACCTAGGAATCCTAGGTTTGGGTTTGTCATTGAGTTTAGCTCGTTCAACCTCTGCAAAGTAGTTCTCCAGTGCATTGAGAAACTCTTTGTTATTTACATAGTGTTCAGATTTCTTAGGTCTTGCCATAGTTCCATAATTGTGATTGACAGCCATAAACTATAATTATTACTCATATTATTATATCACTTTCATAAGTAGTTGACAATACCTTGAATTAACAATAGAATAGGTTTGTCCAGGATGAAAGGGAACCTTAGCTTTTATTATAGAGTTTCTCTAGAACCTCTTTAGCTTCATGTACTGTAGACAAAAATCCCATCTTTCTATCTAGTTTTATATTATTCGTTTTATTAAGTTTACGAACATATTCTTGATAATATACAATCATCTCAATACTATCTGATTCAGACATAGTAATGACCTGATCCATATTTATAATGAACATATCATCACTAGCGGTTTTCAACCAAGGTTCCATTTTGTAACCTTGAAACTTACCCCTATGGGTAATTTCTTCAACAACAATAGGATTGGAAAGAAGTAACAGTGTCCTATCATCTTCTTCCATAGCAGCTACTTTAGTAAATATTTCGTCACCAGATCTTAGTTTGATTGTAGCATAAAAATCATCTTGTATCTCCATGTCCATAGACACTCTCCTTTTCTAATCTTTTAAATTAATTGATATAATTTCATAATTGAATTGTTCTTGAACATATATTTTCACTCTTTCAATAAAATGATTCAAAGTATAGTTCTTCCTTGACCCCATAGTTGCATCATCTGCAATATCATAGAGTTTAGCTTTCACTTTATCTTTGCCTTTTCTTAGGACTCTACCAATAGACTGTAAGTTCCGAATACGAGACTTTGATGGAGAGGCAAATATTACGTTGTGAAGGTTTTTGATGTTAATCCCTGTACTGAAAGTTCCGAAGGAGGCAACGATGATAGCGTCTTTCTCTTCCTCTGTAATCTTTCTAACTTGTTCTCTGGATTCTGCATCCACACCACCATGGATGAAGAAGACCTTTCTACCGGCTGATACCTTGTTATTTATTAGGTCATAGAGTATGGCACCATGTGTCTCAACTCTTGTATAAAGAACCAAGGTGTTACCCTTCAAATCAACTGACAGATTTGATATGAATTTGTTTCTGTTCTCATGAGATATGAGATACTTGATTTCATCCTCATATGTATCAAACTTTTGAGGACGGTGTTTTAAAACAAGACACTGAATATCAAGTTTAGCTAGATGACCTTCATCAATTAGCTTCTTAGTTCCTGTTACTTTGTATGACGGACCAAACAGTCCCTCTAAGACCCACTTATGGGTCTGTGTCCCGTCTAAAGTACCAGTAAACCCATATCTATACTTAGCATGGTGGCACTTGTCCATAATCCCTATAAGTGACTTACTCTTAAACAGATGAGCTTCGTCACCAATAATAACATCGTACTCCTCAAAGAATGATCTATCCAGTTGATAAACTGACTGCCAGGTAGTTATGGTTACTTCATTGGTGTTGACCCTCTCACGACCTGCATAGATTCTGTGACAGTGATTTTCAGCATCCCACCCATAGTCCTGGAAATCTTTAAACATCTGTTCCACTAGTGATGTGGTGGGGACCACGAGTAGAACCTTTCTCTTCAAACCAACATGAAATCTTACTACAGAGTAAATCATAAATGACTTACCTGATGCAGTTGGGCTAATCAATAACTTCCGATTATATCTCAGAGCATCATGAACAGCGTCTATTTGATAGTCTCTTGGTTTCAATGATGCAATAGATGCCATAAAATCTTTGACACCTTCTTTGCAGATCATTTCATTGACCTCAAAGGGAAGTCCGTAGAATTTATTATTTACAAATTCAAAACTATATTCAGACTTTTCACAGAATGCAATAACTTTATCAAGAAGTCCCACATAGATTCTCTTTGTTCTGGTATCGAACAAATGAATTTCTCCGTTCCAATGCCTCCGTCTATACTGAGGCATGAACTTTACGTTGGGAACTTCAAAGGTAAATCTATCTCTAAGTTCGTATTCAATATGTGGTTCCGTAGAGATTCTAAGATAAACTTCATTTACCTTCTCTATGGTCAAATCAGCCATACTTATATGGTCACCTATAAGTATTTATTAGCTATTCTGAAAAGAATAATCCAACATCATTCTTTGAAATTGATCTCTTAAAAGCCACATATGTTCTTGTTCTTCAGCTGGTCTAGCAGGAGAACCAGGCCATGTCCTGATTGTCTCAGCAATGCAGTGATGCATTAGACGCACATCATCTATAGAGACGTGCATCGTATAATCAAACTGTTCTTGTTCCTCGTCCAATGATTTGAGAATGGGGGATAATTTTATTTATCCCATACCAGAAGAGAATCTCATAAAATCTATACTATTTTTAATTTGATATGTTCTATTAGTAACTTGTTTTAGTATTTCTTCAATGTATTTCAACATTGTATCGTAATACTCAATCTTTAATGAAATTCCTGCTAGTTTCTCATCTGCGTCAAGGTATTTTTGCATAGTATCTTTATCTCTAATCTTCTTAGGAAATGGATTATCGATGTAAACTTGAGGATCTGCCTTTCCTGCAAAGTACTCATACCGTTCATGACGGATATTCTTTCTTTGTTGTTCTGCTTTCTTTCTCAAAAGAATCAGATTATTGTATAGATCATAATATTTCGCATGTAATACGGGAATATTCAATGACTCAGTGTGTAGATTATCAGGATCAATCTTTGAATCCTCTTCCCACATTTTCTGAATCGTAGGTAAATCAATCATTAGCAACAGGACCCGCCACCGGGTGTAATATTGTATATAAGGTATTTAAAACCAACTCTAGCCTGTAGATACTCAACATCTCCTACTTGAGAATTAAATTCTAGAGGACTTAGATAGTATGGGAACATGTCTTTAAATTTTACATTAAAGGCTGGTTCTTGTTGATTGTTGTTGATGACAAGAGTTGCATCTGAATAAACATCCAAACCAACTGTACCCATACCTTCGTCTTGAAGATTGTAAATTTGCTCAAGAGATTCAGGAAAACCTAATCCTCTCATCCACTTATCAATCTCAAGATAATTTTGAAGATTCTCATCAACAAAGAATGTCAATTCTAGATCAGAAAAATCTAAGATCTCTCCAGGTCTAGAAACAGTCTTGAGATAATTAGTTTGATTTGTGACCCCCAGGGTCATACCTGGTACATTTATTATACTACCAAAGAATCCAACTGTGGGAGTTCTTTCTATAGAAAATTGAAAACTATTTGGTATCAGGAAGTTTCTATTAGAAGGTTGACCTGAGGGAAGAGCTTTCTTAGTTTGATTTTGTGTTGGTCTTCTTGTCGCCATCTATCGGCACTCTTTTTTAGTATTTATCAGTAGGCATAAAAAAGACCCTAACCAGGGATCTTATAGTATTATGAGATGAGTGTTAACGATGTATCTAAAACAGATCTCTGTTTCTTGTCAAGTTTCCTAACAAGTTCAAGAATCTCCTGTACTTGATTATAAGAATCTTGTTTTTTAAGTTTAGGAGTATCATCACTGATGAATGATGATGTGATTGGATATGATTTATCATTCAACATATTGTAAATCTGAACGGTTTTACCTCTCCATTGTGACGCAAGACAATTGCATCGATTTTTCACATATGCATCAATCTTGTCTTCAAGAGGCCAGTGACGCTTGTTGTGATTCTTTGGGAGATCATAAATTTCAAGAACTCTGTCTTTCAGTTCATCATAATCAACAATCGTCAAAAAATACTTAAATTGATTGGTGACTATCAGGTGGCCACATCCCCTATCGATACGATCCAATACCTTGCCGTCACCACCACTTTGATCAAACATGAATTGAAAATAGTTTCTTTTACCAGGTGTATCAATAACATGTTTTGTATTAAAGTCTGATAATGGATACGTCATTGGAGGAAAATTAAAAACTAACTAACGTTATTATAATTGTCTGAAACGTTTCTGTCAATACCTAGACATAAAAAAAGACCCCCGAGATGGGGGTCTGAAAGGACAAGTGGGACATCCAGCCCCACAACATCCACTCATATCACATGAGGTTTTTAACAGCCACACGTCTGTAGTAGCGGTTAGAGTTGACACGAAGACGACCCAAACCTTGAGTAACACCTTCAGCGAATGGGTTAGCGACAATCCCGTAACGGGTCTTGAAGCCAATTTTGGGCTGGAAGGAGTTCTCTCCAACAGCACGAACCATTTGAAGGGGAACGTAAGGACAATAGAATAGTCCAGCGTCATAAGGCGAAGAACCCTTATAACCAACAACATAGTACTGGTTACCACCAGACGAATTACTCGAAGTAAGGTTAGCGGCGTATGGGTCAATGTAGACTTTGAACTTACCGTTGATGGTACCAGCAAAGGTGTTACCGGTGTCATCTACGTTCAGGTTGGAGTTCAGTGCTGGAGTGTAATCCAGGATACCAGCCATCGTAAGTGCGGAAGCAACGTCTGCGGAACACAGAACCATGTTGCCTTTCCCTCTACGAGTTCTTTGTGCGA
>Ga0181410_1000418_pt1 | contig 18921 bp, 36 predicted proteins | sample 33SPOviralmetaG_FD_130112 | JGI IMG/M metagenome (GOLD analysis project Ga0181410, IMG submission 130112) | Marine viral communities from the oligotrophic San Pedro Time Series (SPOT) site, San Pedro Channel, CA, USA - 33 SPOT_SRF_2012-06-20 | ecosystem: Environmental > Aquatic > Marine > Strait...
ACGTCATGTGCGATTGCACCTTGCAGCACAGTCAAGATATCGACAACTTTATTTGTGAATTTCTTGCCGCCATGGGTCCATGTCACCGTGTCCCCATCGATTTGATATTCATCTGCATGGATTGAGTTTACCACCATGTTTCCAGTGTCGAATTTACCGACCAAAGGTCCAATGCCCTCTACACTCATGGTTTCTCTTCTTCCGACTACGGTTGGTGAATACATCCAATTGTCCTTATCTAAGATGTGGTCGATAAAGTCTCCCACAATGTTCTGTTTTGTTGCCATCTCGATTCCCTCGGAACCGGGAGAGGAGTTTACCTCAATTATGTAAGGTTTCTTTGTTTTTGCAGAGACAGCAATATCAACACCGCAGTAATAGCAGCCAATTGTCTTTGCTGCTTTTAGTGCTAACTCTTCAATTTCTTTACTAATTGAAACTTTTTTGATCTTTGCACCCATTGAGAAGTTGCTTCTAAAGTCATTCTTGACTTTTCCTCGATTCATCACACCAACAACCTCACCGTCAAGAACAATGATTCTCATATCACTCTTCATATCAATATATTCTTGAAGAATAATCTCTTCTGATTCATCAATTTTCTGAATTGCATCAATAACAGACTTGAGAGATGGCTTACTATCAATAATAAAGACACCCTGACCCTTTGATCCTGTAAGTGTCTTCGCAACAACAGGGAATTTCCCGCCAACTTGCTTATGAAGATCTTCGATCATTTCTGGATCAGTGACAAGTGCGGTTCGTGGGGTCGGCAGACCTACTTCCGTAAGCGTTACGGCAGTGCGATACTTGTCTGAACAGATTTCAATCGAATCTCTTGAGTTGATAACGAAGAATCCGTCTTTTTCGAAAGACGAAATCATGTCAAGGGTTCCACTCTGTGCAGATGCAGCACCACGGACAATCACAACGGTATCAAATCTATTTGCAATAAACTCTTTTCCGTCTTTGTTTACAACAGTTCGAGTTCCGTCTTCATTTTTGAAAGATCGTGCGAAAGGAACGAAGGCAACAAAGCAAGGAACGTTTCTTTTTTTACATTCCTCTTTGAGTCTTTTAGCGGTCTTCATCAAATTGCTATCGTTCTCTTCGCTGTATCCAGAGAAAATCAAAACTTTGACTGGCTTGCTTGCCTTTCGTTCTTCGTTCATCTCTTTTGTTTTCTTTTTCATCTGTTCGATAAACTTACGATACACAGCAGCCTCCGCAGTTTTCTTCATCACCTTGGCTCGTTGCTCCATCGCAATCGCAGCCTGAATCTTGTGTGCATGCGTTCGGTCAGACGACTTGATTTTACGAACCGATGCCTCAGCCGTTTCTACGTCCTTGAAACCAAGTCCGTGGATTGTGCCTTTTGGATCTTCATCGGTGTAGAGATCAGAATGAGTATCGGGGTCTTGGTTCTTGCGTGTTTTAGCAATGCGGTTTGCTTCCATAAACTCACGGAACATCGACATCGTGCGACCGATTTCAGTTTGCTTGTCACCCGGCTTGCGACCCTTGATAATATTTTGAATGCCAGTCTTTTCAAGATTGCCATACAAGTCAGTCAGCACATCCCCATATCGTCCGAGTCTGTAATGTTGCAAACTAACATTCGTTTTGGGCTTCATCGTGAGCGGTGTTTCTTCGTCAATCAACTGCAAGACTTTTCGCAATTCTTTATCATTTCCCGAAGTGCTGTATTTTTTTGCTCCCGAAATCTCACCATATTCACCTTCGACAAAACGAACCCAGCCTTTTTCCATTGCCATAAAATCAACGAGGTTGTCAACATCTCGTATTCCCCGTTTGATTTCATTGAAGTGTCCATCTGCCGCCGATTCTGGGTCATTTCTGTTACTATACTTCTCCACCAAGCGTTCTTTGATTTTCTTTTCAGTAAGACCAAAGAATCTTGGATCTTTCACAACCATCTGAATGTGATATGGAGTATGTCCCTGAATGATTCTTGTCTTTCCAGTTTTCGGATTCACCCAACCTTTGTAGCCCGGAATGTATGCTTCATCGAGTTCCACCTCTTCACGAACACCCATTGCCTTACGAAGATCATCAAAAAGTTTTCGTGCCTGTGCATCTGTTGCCTTCGACGGCACACCAGTCTTGAATGTTTCAAAATCTCCCTCTGTCGCAGCGGCTCTCATTTTTGACGCAGACATACCAGAAACATCTTTTGCGTCTGGGTCGCGTCTACCGGCACTTACAACCTCAAATGAGTCGAGATCAAATGATTTATCTGGATCTGGGTGATTGACATAAGGACGAATCGTCTTATCGAATTCTTCTACACGATCACCACCGACAACAACAGTAATATTTTTGTAACCTTCGTCTGCCAAATATCCGATAGCATCAAATATTGTGCGGATTGAAGGATTATACATAACATTGGCGTTCCTAAAGAACGTTTTCATATAATTTGTTTTAGTTTTTGAATCTAGAGGGTTCTTTCGTTTGTCTTTGCTGTGACTCGCAAAGATAAAATTCGTAGAGCCTCTTTTTTTTGCCTCTTTCAGAACCTTGTTTACCAAAAGTTCATGACCGGAAGTGGGTGGGTTGAAGCGTCCAAAGGTAAGAACAGCACTTTTACCCTTCCGCTCTTCACGTAGTGATACATCATCATTCACGCCATCATTATAGAATGGTTCCATTATTGATCACCTCCTCGACAGTGTTAGTGGATCCACCCACCCCGGTCATGAACTTTTCCAGTTCACTTGTTCCAAGGCAGATATCCGCGAAGCCACTCAAACATTGGTTTTCCAATCAAAGCACCTATTGTAAAAGTAATAAGCGTGTGTGCGATAAATCCGTAAGTTGTTGCTACAAATTCCATTTTTTTCTCCTTGATTGGTTGGGTAACCGTATTATTTAGTGGTACTGGTTCTTCTGAAAGTTTACTTTGTCCAGTCTTTTGATACGGTAAAGTTTGCTTTTGAGAATTCCATACGATCAACAAGTTTCACTGCTTTGCCCACATGGTCAATTGCAACAAAGCCTTCAGGGTCCGTGACCCTATATCCGTCATCAGTTTTTATAAATGACGGCATTGTATTTAGTGACTGAAGTTTCCGCAGCACGACTGTTTTTGCCTGTGCCAAGTAGTATTGTGCAGAAAATAAATCATTCATTCCTTTTGAGATCGAATCGATAAATCGGGTTACAGTATTTCTTTCGGTTTCTAATTTTTTCTTTGCTGCATCGGTTTTGAGTTTTGCAATCCTCTGGTCAAACCGAGATGCAATAAACCCAGCCAACTCTTGGGCAGAGCCTCTGTCTTTTCCGACACGAACATTTGCATTTGTATAGATCTTTATCAAATCTTTCAGTGCCTTGTCTGATGTAATTTTATCAATCAGTCTTTTGTTTTTCGTTAGCACTCTTCGAACACCCGCCAAGTTTTTACGAATCTCTTCTGTTTCTTTTTTGGTAAATGTTGCACTACCGCTCACATCTTTATAATCAGCATCATCAAAATACACATTCTTTGATTTTCGTAATCCAGATACATCTGCACCAAAGTTTGCCTTGAGGTCTGCAATTGTTTTGCCCTCATAAGTCGTGTGAAAAATAATGCCCATCTTTGCCGCTGCGATTCGACTACCAAGTTTACTATCCACAGGAACCGCATACGTAATCGTGTTTGGTGTGAAAGAGTACATGGATTGACCGTCAATCGTTTCGGTATTCACATCCTCCGAAGTAAACAACATATCACCCTGAATCACTCCAGTGATCCCAAGTTTTGAAAGATACTTCAATGCAACTTTTAGTTTTCCTGCAAGTCCCCCACCATGATTTGCGTCGATGTCTGCATCTGTATAATTGATCTTTGGTGTTTTATTGAAAAGAGACTTAGTGGCAACGAAAAATTTACCATTCTCTGGGTTGATCCCGGCAAAGACTGCTGGGGCCCCATCCCACTTGACAGTTACATTCATTTTTTTGTTTGAGTTACCTTGGAGCATAGTCACCAATGATTCAATAAAATTCATTGCCTCATTAGCCCCGGCAGAACCACGATTGAAAATCTCGTCCTCAAGATGTTCGAGGTGAAGATTTTTTTCTTCAACTAAAAAGTTGCTTAGAGTTTTCATTGTTTATCCTCTGTACTGGTCAATGAAAGATACAATGTCTCTGCCAAGTTCGACAAGAAGACGGAACCTCACGGTATAGCCTTCTCTTTTCTTGTCTGCATCATACCGGAAACGAATCGAAAACACAAGCATGTTGTTTGCGTATAGACCGATTGTCGGATTTCCTGTTGGCATAACTTTCCATTCAACGTCGCCTGTTTTTGAAGTTTCCAAAAGCCCTCGTGAAAGTGCCTCAAAAGTTTTTTTATCGAATGAAAAACCACTCTTGATAATTTCAAGATCTTCTTCTCGTCCTCTTGCTGCAACCAACAAACCATTGGTAAGTGCCTTGATATTATTTTCTTTATTGAGCCAGTTTCCACCATACTTCTTTGAGATCTTTGTAAACACTGGACTCACCGCAGAAAAGATAATTTGCTTATCCTTTGCAATAATTGGATCTGTTCTACTTTGATATACACCAACAATATTGGCGACTGCCTTTTTCAAATCACCAAGCATACTATTGACATCCATGCCAAACGACTTGAATCCAAGTTGCATGTTCTTGACTGCATCGGAACCAGCAAACTGACCGACCTGCTTGACACCACCGTACTTGACGGAGAAACCAGCCTTTCGATTTTCTCGACCATTTACAAAAACATCTACATCAGATTTTGTTTTCATCTGTCCTGACGTTCCACCACAGACAACATCGACCACATCAGGCTTTCCGTTTGTGATGACATCATCAGACAGTTTTTTCAGTGTGCCGTTTTTGTTCACTGCTTCGATTGCAGTGGTCACAAGAGTTTGTACTTCTTTGGTTCGACGGACTGATGGATTGCTCAATGCCGACAATACTTCTGGAGGAAGACCAGTTCCGTCAAATTCAATGACATCAAGACCGTCACCCTCTTCGACTTCCCACGCACGATAGCCACCAAAATATTTCAACATAACATCCTCAACCGCATCTCTTGTTAGTGGTTGGGGTGTTCCGTCATCAAACCGATCAGTAAATCTGGCAACCATTGCTGCGGCGAGAACAAACTCGTAGGCATGACCTAGATTGAAAGTTACCTCTTCATTTAGATAGTTTCTGAAATTTTCGAATGGTAGGTCAATAGGTTCTTTCATTTATAATGTCTCCAAAGTTTAGTGTAATAGATTCGGTGAGGGTTGGCAATTTTGTTTTATCTAGTTTAGTATACAATTCATCGCCAAGTATCCTACCTGCTTCGATGTCACTAGGGAAATGAACCCCCAGAGCAATTCTAGATTCTGAATTTTTATTTGCAATATGATTGAATCGTGAAGATTTTTCTGGATAGTAATTGGACATTACTCGTGCAATCAAATGACCGACTGCGGTATGGTTGCTTGGATATCCCGGTGTATCAACTTCAACATGTGGTGTGAATTTGATACCATGATATTTTGCAATTTCTTTTGGTCGGGGTCGATTGTATGAATGCTTCATGTTCAATGTCACAACGTCGGTGTCTTGCTTGATGAGATCGACAAGATCAATAATCTCAGTTCTGGCTTCAACTTCCTTCAATTCAGTTTTGAACATTTTCAAATAGTCTTTATCAATTTCTTTATACGCAGCCAAAATCTCGTTACGAAGAATTACTGCGTCCACCACTTCCATGAGTTCCATTTTCAATTCCATAGAAGATGGTTTCTCTGGTTTCAAAAGTTCAATATCTTTATAGCCTTTGAAAATACTCACAGGTCTTCGCATAATCAACAATTGCACTTGCGAGGGTTTTGCCAGCAGTGGCTCATTGTTCATATAATTCTTGAAATCGATCATCGTAGAAATTCCTCAACAAGTTTCATATTCACCAGTACCCGAGTCCCCAGATCATGCCCTACAACGGGTGTCTCGCTCGTCAGAGAGGGAGTAACGCCTAAAGTGGCAAGGTAGTCTCCGAACATCCCCTGATCGTCAGAATCGATTCTACCGCCCTCAAAAAGAGGATAAAAGTTTCCAATCAGATCCACCATACGATCCCCCAGATCGTCTGTATCGCTCCACACGAAAACATAGCCCTCCCCCCTCCAAGGGTCTTCCTGAAGGTCTAGGAAGCCTTCTGAGGCGAGTGGGAGCCAGTAGTCTCGCAGGTCCAGAAGAGCCGCCATTTCTCGGGACGGATCATGCGGAATATCGTGGTTGGGGTTTCGATTTGCGTCATCTTCATGTTTGCCTGATCTAAAAGTTTCTTTTGACATAATCGGAAGATACGAAACATTTACATTCTTTGGTTTATTATTTTTTACATATTCGAGAAGACCAAACCAGCCAGCAGGTTCGTCACCCTGAAATGCAGAGGCGATCATCTTGTTCGGAAGATTTTTATTTTTGTTGAGCGGAACAAAAAAAGTATGACCATTTTTATCAACTCTTGCATGTGTCGTTTGCACAGCATCTTCAAAATCTTGAAGGTACTTTTCGACCGCATCAACTTCTTCGAAAAGATAAGATTTGAAATTCCGCATACTGTATTTAGTAGCGTCTTCTTCTACCACCCATGAGAATGCCCAAACCACCCAAGGCAACGGACGCAGGAGCAGGAACGGGAACCGTTTCTAAGTCCGGCATCAACGATTCAAATATCGTAGCAGTTCCATCACCTTGAAGAACTCCGGGGGACGTAGTATATTCGTCTGCCCAAGCGAGAATCCAAACCGTTGCCGATTCTCCGGGGGCTAAAGAACTCGTAGTTGTATCGTCCGAAAAGCCCCAGTCCCATGAGAACAGACCTGTCTCGTAACCAAAATTTACATAGTCCGGGGCATTGTAAAAAGGATCTATTTGTTCTTGAATGGGTGTTTCTATAAAGTATCCCGGCATCACAAGAGAAGCGATTTCGGATGTGCTTTCCCCAACGTAGATGTCGAGGTCTTCGATGTTCAGCATTGACTCCCAACTGTTTTCAACAGTGATTGTCACCAGCATCGCACCTTCGGGAAGACCCACGACATCTTGTTGTTCGGGTTCAGTATAAACTGCGGAGGAAACAGTGGCAGAGAAGAATCCATCTTCATCCTGTGACCAAACTTCGTACTCCATAAACGCTGTTGGATCACCGGCAATATCGCCAAATGCAGCCGTAGTAATAAGTAACGCTAATGGTCTAATCATACAGAAACCCTTTTATAAAAGTTGTCCGAGGTGTTCGAACAAATTTATTTAGGAATTTGAATTTCCCCAAGCCGCAAGAATTTTCAGAATTGCATCGAACACATCGTCATATCTTTCTGCGTCATTCAGAACCATCAGTAAGTCTCCAAAATCAACTCTGTCGTCGTAGTTCAAGTCTTCCCAGATTGTGGACTGGGTAGCATCTCCGAAGTAACCGATGGTTTCGTAATAATTCCAGTGTGGCAAACCGTCATACTTGTTCAGGTTTACACCACCCTTGAATCTTACATTTCCCTTTGTGGTAAGTTGCATAAAAGGATTCTCACCGATCTTTGCATTTTGAGCATTTGAATTTACGACAACAATAAGTCTTGACAATGTAAAAATATCATTGTTTTCACCCAAGATCAGATTGTTGGTTTGGTTCAGTCGGTATGGAGTTGCGACACCGGCACAGGGGTAGTTGTCACCAAGACCGGGAACACCGACACAATCGGGAAGTTCACCCATTGGAAAGTGTGAATCAAAATCCTGTCGTGGATCTTGTCCCAAGAAGTAGCGAAGCGGACCCGATGGCGTTTGCTCTGCGGTGGACCAAGTGTCTCCCCACGGAACATCGCTCGGGTGATTGTTCCAGAATCCTTCCTCGGAAGTTGTCACAAGAATAAACGGTGTTTGAGTTGAGATTCTCGCACCGAGTCCAGAGTAACCAGCATTCAGTGGCAAAATACAAGTCGGTGTTTCCGCATCAATAAAGAAACGATATGTGTTTCCGTATGGAGTCATACGACCCATATTTTGAATACGAAGTCCGGTGGTACAATCCTCACCCGGATCATTGTCATCACCAAGAGCAATAGCAGCAGATAAAATCAAATCAATCATTACAATTTCCCCATTCAGATAAAACTTTCAATACGGCAGAGAAGCCGTTATTTGTTTGTGGATGATACTTACTCGCAGCAACATCCCCTAAAACTTGCAACAAATCTTGAAATCCAACTGTGCCATCTTCGTTGAGATCAGATGGGCAAGAATTGTCAGCATAGTAGTCTACAAAGTATGGGGCACGGTCGCAAGGATAACCTTGATTACACGCAAAACGAATCACTCCACCACTTCCGAAGTAGTCAGGACCAGTAAATCGTGCAATGTGATATGAACCGGGATGCTTTTCGCTCGACCAGTCTACATCAGTGCCACGCCACATAATCAAATCACCGTAATCATTCTGACCGGGAGAAGAGCAACAGACTTGCCCAACAATGGTGTCAAGAGGTGTCCAGAACTTGATTACTCTATTGAGTGAATAGTGTGGTGTTATGAGATCGGCGTGTTGTTGCTGTACTTGTGGGTATTTGGGAGTACCGAACGCACCATACTTCTTACCGGGTTCTCCGTGAAGAATCCAAGAGTCACACCAGAAGTATTCTAGATTCGTCAGATCAAATGTGTTCGGAATACCACCGGGTGCATCCCAATTGACTGGGGTATAGTTCTGTCCAAGATACATCCAGCGTTGGTAGGGATTGGACTGAATGCAATCCCAATACGTGCCGGGAATGTCGCAGGACACAACCGTTCCATCGTCTTGCTCCCAAGTTTCAAACGTGGTGTATCCCTGCCAATATTCAATACATTCGGGACAATTCTCAAGGAATGGGTAAGTGGCATCGTTGCGGTTCTTGAAAACATCCCCTTCAATATTCCACGCAAACGCACGAGTAGGAATCTCGCTTCCACGAGTAGACCCAATCATATACGGGGGACGGGAACTACCATCAGGCTGGGAGAACTCGGGGTCAAACCCTGTCTGAATGTAAACGTCGAACGTCCGACCAAACGGAGTGAGTCTACCAAGATCGTCAATCCACATTTCAACCGTGTCGGGATTGGTTGGTTTGCCGCCGTTATCACCAGCAAAACTAAAAGAAGAAAGTGCGAAAACTACAAGAGTACAAAAATGCTTCATTACAAAGACCTCCATAATTTATTTAGTATACAAAAAAAACAACGGGGGTTCGCACCCCCGCTGCTCAGAAAGGTCCACACTACTGGACATTTATTATTGAATTTGGATTTCCTTTGGTTTCTTTTCTTCGGGTACAATCTTGTGAACATTTACAGAAAGAATTCCGTCTTCACAATATGCTCCCGTGACGTTCCAATCCTCGGTGAGAGGAAGTCGCGTGCGGAACTTTCGGCGAGCGATTCCTCGATGCTCGAACATCTTCTCTTCCGTAGATTCACGATCAGAAGCAACTTCCAAAACCTTGTAATTCTGAGGGTGGGGGATAACAGTAATTGATAAATCATTTTTCTTATATCCTGCCAGTGCAAACTCAATGGTTGCGTTTTCTTCGTCGTGACGAATAATGTTGTATGACGGGAAATTCATATTCTTTTCTAATCCCCGTTCAATTTCAGTAATATGATCCCAAAAATTTTCAATACTCAGCATAATTTTTCTCCTTGTATAAGCGAGTAAACGTGGAGTCCCAACTTAGGCAACTCCGTGTTATTTAGTTGTGTTTCTTCTTGCCTTACGATAAGGCTTGGGAATGTAGTCTTCAATTAGTTTGAATTTCATTCCCGCTCGTGGATGTCTGTACCAGTCTCGGTTCAGAATATCACACTCATTCGCTGCTTCTCTGCGAAGTTTGAAAAGTGAAACAATTGGTTTGTTTTTTTGATCATAACCATCAATCATCCACTTGTTTAGTTTTATACACCAGATTCCGTATGCCATTATCGACTCCGAAAATATTCACGCTCAAGACGACGGATGTTTTCACTGCCTGTCGCCATCACGATTTCACCAGCGGTCTTGTGACCGTAAATCATGTATCCCTTACGCTCGGGAATGTGCTTGTCCACACACTTCACACAATGGTGAGTGCCGGGAGCAGCCTCAAGACGAGCAGCAGGAATCACGTTTCCACAATCAATACAATTCATCATTATCTCCAGTAAGTATCAATGAACCCGGACCCAAGGCATACGCCAAAGATCAAACCAAATGTGAATCCACCCAATGCAAAAAGCATCATTCCCATCATACGCTCCTTGTGTAATAACTTTTGACTGTGCGACGTTCAATGGCTGCCTCTGCATCCTTACGTCCACGGCGAGACTTGATTGTACCTTTACCCCAAGCCGAACGAACCACGGTGTGCCGACGAACAGCAGACCCTTCGCGTTCGGCTTCTAAATCAAATTGATCGAGTTGGCGTTTAGCCATTTGTTTCTTCTCCAAGAAATACTAAGTTTTCATGTTCCCATTGTTCATATGAGATATTTGCATCAATAACTTCGGAGTCTTTGCTTTCAACAAACTCCATCCACGCTTCTTCTTCGTCACGTGAAGAGGAATACCATTCGTGGGTTTCTTTGATAAACTTTGTATCACGATCATCATAGAATTCTAATTCAATCGTAACATCTGCACGCCATTTGTAATCATCAGCCATTGAGTTGATCTCGCTTTGGTTCATTGTGATTGGGTTCACCCGTAACTTCACGCAATTTTTGTGTTTTCAGATCTCCGGGATTTTCTTGTGCCCGATGAAGACTCGCTTCGTACTCAGCATCGGTCAAAAGAAGTTTTCGAACGTTACCGTAATCGTCAGTGTGTTCTACAGTGTGCATATCAATCTCCCGCCATCAACCAACTAAAGAAACCACCCGACTTCTTTGGCTGTGCAACGTCTTTGTCATCAAGAAGAATTGTCTCTTCTTCGCTGCGACCTTGGATGATTGCAAAATGCTTCGGCAAATCTTCCTTGTTCTTTTCAGCACGCTTTGCGGCACGCTCAAGTTCTTTGTCAGTGAGAAGAAGCATCACGACATCATCGCCGCCCCCGTCACCATCCCGAACGTGTGTTGCAAAAAAGTAATGTTTGTCCGCTGCACGATGTGCGTTTTTGTTTTCAACCTTCATTGTTCTGATTCCTTTCAAATTTCTTTTTTTCTTCGTCAGACAGTTCGTAATAATTAGGCTCACCTTTTGGCGGGGCTGTTTCAACAAACTCACCCGTGGCTGTGTAGTACCCTTTGTCCTCATGCCAAATTCGATTTCCGTATTGGTCATATCGATACGTTCCGGGCATGCTTATCCACTTATCCGTAGTGTTCACTCCGGCATACTGACAGCCGGAAACACAAGAAATAACGCCAAAAAGTAAGACTGCTTTTTTCATACTCCAATTGTAGGCCAGAAACATTTAGGAAGCAAGCCCTGTTTGTGAAGTTGCTTCATTTTTCTTTTGTCAGCCTGAGCAATCCAATCATTCCGAATATTTAGTTTTCTAAGTTTTCTTTTACGATGTTTTCGTTTTGCAGAAATTTGTTTACTATTTGGCATTTAGTTCTTCTTTTCAAAGTATTGTCCAACCAAGAAAAATGACGGAACCCAAAGACCAATGTAGGTCGCCATATCAATTCCGTAAGAACCATATGACAGAATAGAAAGACCAATCGATACAAAACCTAAACCATAACAAATTTTTGAAATCATAATAATAAACTCCTTTTTGTTTATAAACAGTCGCGGCAGGACTCGAACCTGCAATCTACGGATTAGAAGTCCGTTGCATTATCCAATTATGCTACGCGACCAATTTTCAAAAGCGTAACTTCTTTCCATTTCCTGAACGAGAAGTTTTACCTCTACCACTAACTGACCAAGACTTCTTCTTTCCGGGTCTTCGTGGTTTACCTACTGATGTGATACCACTTTTCAGTCCTGTTGCGAGTGCTGCACGTGCCATATCATTCCTCCGTCAAAAGTTGTGAACCGATGACACCAGCAACATCACCAGCGGTAGGCATTTCAATACCTGTCGCCATCGTGGTGTATTCCTTTGCCAATTCAGCGTGAGGTGAAGCGATGAAGACGATCTTTTCTGTCGGGACCGTCACGCCATCTTCCTGAATCGTAGAGTATGGACACCATGGCATGAGTGCGATACCCTTGCCTTGGGTTGGAATAATAAGATGTGGTTTATCAAAAGATACCCCACCGTCTACGTTTTCAATCTTGGCGAGAACTTCCTCGCCGCTTACCAATCGTACCAATTTTACTTCGTTCATTTTTGAATCCTTTCTGTATCCATTGTGTAACGTCAATGCTTGTCACGGGCAGGGGGTTTCGTTTTCCCTTTAGATAAGCCCTTTGCATTTGATTGTGTGTTTCTTTTCCGGGTGTTAGCACCAAAAGCCCTTTCCCAATTTTCTTCCCATTTCTTTTTGTTTACGGGACGATACGAATCGCCTTTTCCAGCCATATAAATTGTCTCCTTTCGGAAAGACAGCCGACTCTGTTTCCAGAATCGGCTGCGATGAGCGTTGCCGAGGTTTCCTGCCTCCTCAGCAACTATTGAATCAGGCGAGTGCCGACTCGACATGTGTAACGTCAATCATAGGATTGGCAAGGACAACACGCTTCATAGAGTAGCGTTGACCGTTACCGTTCTTGAGTGGGTTGGACACCATACGCCAGTTGCCGTACTGCTCAACAGTAGAGCGAACACGAGACATAGTAGCCGACACGTTAGAGATGCCGAACTGACGTTGGATTTGGGAAGTGGTGAGATCCTTGCCCGAGCCAAGGAAACGAATGATTTGACGGGACTTGCTGTTTTGCATAATAAACTCCATTAGTAACGACAGGTTCAAAGTGAGAAGGAAGAAGACTCTGCCGCCAGCCTTCGTTCCCTTTTACATGTGCCATTGTACATCGGCACGGATCTGTGTCAACCCTCGATTTCAGAAAATCCTTGAGCGATGGTTGTACGGTATTCAACAATAAGTGTTCTTTCGTTGATATGAGGTTCTACCAAACCTTGAATCAAAACTTCAAGATTTCTTTTTGCCATATCAAGATTTCGTGGGTGTAATGAAAGTTCGATCATACGATCCTGCGCACTCTTCCAAGTGTCGTTCATCAAAGATGCACTTGCATCATGTGTACGTAGACCAGTGACCTCATTTTCATAAACGTACGAATCTTGCATATCAATAAATGCTTCATTCATTACAGGTTCATTGACTGTAATTGTAACATTTTCTGGATTCACAATAATATTTGCAGTCGATAGGTCAACTCCATAGACTGCGTACCCTTGGGCAACAATCAAAACTTTATTGTCTCCCCAGAACGATTCGTCAATTCCTTCCACGACTCCGGACATTGAAACCCGAAGTGTATTCAACTCTGAGATTGATTTGAAAGAATCGCTAAGTGTTGAGGCAATACGAATCTTTCTTTCTGATCCAAAGTCAAAAGTTGATAAACGAAAGAATCGAGATACTGGAAATGAAAAAAGAATTATTCCAATTACAATTCCAATCAGCGTAAACCGATTACTGAGAAATTCAAAAAGTGATTTTGTCCAATTCATAAAGATGGTCATGAGGTTCCTTTCGTTTAGACCATTCAAGTATAGCACCGCAAACGCCGAAGTCAAATTACTTTGCAGCGACTTTTGAGAAGACTCCCAAAACCGATGTTGCCTTCATGAGCATGTAATCGCCCAAAGGAACATATGCTTCTTCCATAAAATAAATTTTACATCCGGGCTTGATTCTTGCATTTTCTTTTGTAAAAACTTCATCATCACCAACGGCAATGACGGTTCCGGTTTGACGGTTTTGTTCTTTGGCAAACCAGATCCCAGCGTCGGTCTTCTCCTCGCCAGTATCGCGTTTCAACAAAATGCGATCACCCGTGGGTTGAAGCATTGCATAATCTTCTGCGGTAATATCAATTTTCTTTGGTGGCATTGTTTACATCCTTTACAGTTTCAAAATGCTCTTGGCGACCGAACAACCATTTTTGTTGTGCATCTCGCGTATTCAAAATATCACGTTGTTCCTCAAGGAACTCGATAAAATTATTTAGGTCATCTTTTGTAAAGCCACACTCGGCATCTACGCAATCGACACCCCACAGAAAAAGTGAGGGTTGTTTTTCATGATTCACACCGATACGGTGTCCCATGTTGAGATTGTTCAATTTACTCGTATTCATTGTAATCTTCCTCCGGTTGATCAAACTTTTGTAAAAGATCATTCTTGTATTGTTCCATGCGATCCGCAACTTGATTCACCATCTCGACGAGTTTATCACACTCGGTGTTCGACAACGATGGCAACACCGCATTCGGATTTTTTCCAATCCACTTGCAGGCTTTTGCCGCAGGTAACGCATTTTCAAGAAAAGAATCTGACATAGGATCTTCATATTGAAAAAATGTCACAAACATTCGAATCGCTTCGATCCGATCAGAGATCTGAAAAGTTGAAGGTTGCATGAAATTCATAAAAGTTGAGCCTCTACAGGGGGTTCAGGGAGCGTGCCATCCACAATGTCCGACACTTCGACGTGCTTGGAAAGCAAGCAACGAAGACGATTGTAATCATCTTCACTGTCTTTGTCAATGGGTCCACGCGAAAGAGACTGGTCAATCATTCGCAGTTCATCGGCGGACAGACGAAGTTCATAATAATCTTTATTTGGTTTCATTGTCATCTCCAGTAAGTTTCATCAAAATAATCGAAAAGATTGCCACGCAGACAAACAAAAGAGTAAGAAAAAAGAATTGAACCTCTGGTTCATTCATGGACATCATCCTCTAAATCATCATTGTAATTTGTGTTGGTCATGGGCTTGGCACGCATGATCTTGCCCCATGTTGGTGACGGTGTGTATTCGTCTTCGTCTTCTTGGTACTCGTTTGGCTTCTCTTGAGTAATTCCCGTAATGTGAACAAACTCAGGAGTGACGGATTCTACGTCATGTTGATCCCGAAAGTTGACACTATTCAGAAGCCTAGTCTCCAGTTGTTGGCGAAGAATGTTCGCCGCCTCACCGTGACTGCCTGCTTCGACAAAATATTTGTTCCAAGTCTGATCTTGGAATCCAGCAATGAGAATGTAGCGATCAGTTCTCGGCATGGTATTCAATTCCTTCCATGATGCAGCCTTCGTAGAAGCCGCCCTTTTCACAAAACTTTTGAGTCTGGGTTTCACCAAGTTCCATCTCCGTGACCCCTGCGTGCTTGCGAATCGCCTTGATGACTTCGAGCAAGTCGGCAAGTTCTTCGGTCAGTTGATCCTTGGTGTTCGAGCCGATGACTTCGGCACACTCTTCCATCAACTTTGCATAAAGAAAAGTTTCATATTCCTTGCCATTCACATAACGCATCTTTGTTCGCTTGGCGATTCCACGATCAGCCAAGTTTTGACACACACGATCACGAACGAGTTTGTTTGTTTCAATCATTTGTTTTCCTTTACAATAAAGTTTGCGGGGAATCCACCAGCACAGAAGCCACTTCCGATTTGTAGGTCACGGGCTTCGAACGGACTAATTTTTGCGACTTTCACGGCGAGAGTTCCTTCGGGAATCTCGCTATTTTTGCCTCTCGTATACAGATCGGGTTCTGCACCCTCGTCGATCAAAGTTTTCCAAAGACACACGGCGGTTTTTTTCTCAAGCGTATTGAATGTACACTTCCACATTCGTCCATTCGTCACCATGACTTCATCCGGGTTCGACTTGCTCATCCAGAAAATCACGGGAACGCTGTCTTTCAGGACTTTGCCCTTCTCCGGTCCATGGGGAATCACTCTCTCTCCCTCACGAAACAGACAGTAGGCATAGAAGGGAAACGCACTCGGATCAGTACGGTTTTTTCTGTGCCACATTCTTTCTTCGAGGCTGAAAGTGACCGGGTTGTCGAATCCTTTGACGCTAATCACTGTTTAGAGGTCCACTTTCGGATCGTAGTGATAATACTTTCCAGAATCAACCAAGTTTTTCCAAATTTCGACTGCTTCATTCTTTGTAATGCGATGCCAGTTTCCGTCGTTCGGAAACGATGCAAGACCACCGTGATCATAGAAGCGAGCCGCACCTTGATAACAAGAATATTCTTCAATACAAAAAACACCAACGGTTTGATTATCATCTTCCGTGGGAAACAGATAATACCACTTTGAGTCTTCTGTGCTTGATTCTGCCCAATGAGTACGAATCCATGCCCTCATCGTGTGCTGGGCCGAAACAATTGTTGGTATATGTTGGGAATTGCTCATGCGTTCATTGTACTCCAGAAATGGTGGTGGGGCAAGCGGAATCAGTCAAGATTCTCATCATTTTCTTCTTTTTTCTTCTTTTCTTCGATTCGCTTCTTGGTGTCGGGAAAGAAGTATCCCATGATTATCAAAAGAATCATTACTTCTGCAAATGTTTCAATTGTTGTTTTTTCATCCATTTTTTTGAATTTATCCTTTCCTTCTGGTTGGGGCCTCAGAGTATTTTGGCCACCGAAAAAAAAATTGAAAAGTGATTTTTGGGAATGCCGCTAGCGTCCAGAGGCTCAAGGGGCCACCCCATTTGCATACACTGTTTTTTTGCGTTTTGTAAACTTTTTTGTAACAAAAACTGCTCACCGGGGTTTCCCCCGATGGCAGCATATGAGCAACGTCCTTCAGGACGCGGTTGGTTCGGCTACCGTAGCCGAGGGAGTCGCCAGCGACATGCCGCCGGTTCGTCCACGTTGGAAGGTGATTCGCTCACCAAACATCTCGACGAGGTATCGCCGCATGGAAGCGTGAGGAACATTGGCGGCAGCCGCCAAATCTTTGACAGTCGTGCGACCGCTAGCGAGAGCGTCTTCGACTTGGGACTGGGGAAGAACGATAACTTTGCGTGGTCGTGGCATAAAAGCCTCCTTAGATAGAACCGAGCATTGGATCGGAGAGAAGATCAAAATCGGGATCCTCTTCCGGGACAGAAATGAGCGTAATGTCAAAATCGGGCAACTGTGGCTCGTTTTGTACAATTTCAAGATTATTATTCAAAAGGGCAGTCGGCATTTGAAGACTCCTGTACTTCTGGGGTTGGATTGGCAATCTCGCCAGAGATCTTTTCGTAGAGTTTGATCAGATCCGCCTTAGATTGATCGTCGAAGCGGGAAATACCCATTTCGATGGCAGTGGTACGATCACCGAAGATCGAGAAGGCTCGGAGAATCGATTCCAAGCGACGAGTGGTGATGATATCGCTCGTGGCTCCGACTTCGTATGCCTTACGATTGGTTTCTGCCCATTGGCACAAACTTTTGATAAAGTTTTCTTCGGCTTTGGCATCCACGCCGAAGGATTTGGCTTTACCCTTGAGAATCCGGGCTTCGGTGGAAGCAGGAGCATAGGGCTGTTCCAAGGTCACGGGGAAGCGATCAAGCATGGCTTCGTTCATGATACCCGTATGAGCGAACGCACCAGTTTCGTCGCCCTTACCCTTGGTGTTAGCGGTAGCGACCACGGTGAAACCGGGAGCAGGCTTGACCCACTCACCAGTTTTCTTGACGTAGATCGCGTTACCTTCCAGCAATGGCTGGAGACACATGAGAGCGGGACCGCCGAGGTCGATTTCATCCAGCAGGAGAATCGCACCTTCTTTGGCGGCGAGGACCGCAGCACCATCGACCCAGACTGTATCGCCATTGACCAGACGGAATCCACCAATCAAGTCGGATTCGTCGGTTTGGCGGGTAATGTTCACACGGAAGCAAGTCCGACCAGCATCAGCGGCGGCTTGCAGGATCATCGTGGTTTTGCCATTACCGGACAAGCCAGTCACATACACGGGATAGAACTCGCCAGAAGCGAGGATGGTGGCTACGCTTTTATGATTTCCCCATTTGACATACTCAGCCATTTTGTCGGGAACAATTCGTGATTCAGCACCAGCCATCTGCATGGCAGTGACGGGAGCAGGAGCGGGAGCAGGTTCGTTGTAGTTCATGCCACCCTTCAAACCGATGGTAGATGGGGGAGCAGGAAGCGGAGCAGTCTCACCGTTGACAAACGAAGAGATATCCCACTGACCACGGGAAACCTTGAATTCGCAAGAATTCGCTCGGAACCACAACGGAATGCAGGAACGTCCGGTATCGGCTGCAATTGCATCCGCGTCGGAGACATCGAATCGGGTTTTCCCGGAGCGGGCGAGATCTTCTAGCCATGCACGCCGGGACTTGTTTAGTGAGGTAAACTTGCTCATGTACGGCCATTATACACCTGCAAAGCCCCCCGTCAAATGATTTCATTGATTTACTGACAGATTGTGTCAGTTATGACGATTATTTGGGCAGATTCTGGCAGTTGTCGCACTTATTGGCGAAAAGTGTCGAATTCCGCCATGGTCGGGGTTTGGGTGAGAATCGATCTCAACTAGGCTCTAATCGATAAAATCAGAAATATCCGCGAAACTGACACATTTTGACAGTAACCGCTTGCCTACCCTGAAACAGAGTGTATGATGGCCGTACATGAGCAGCGTTTCTCCCGTTTCCGTTTCTTCTGGCTTCGCCAAACTTCTGGCGACCGAAGATATCACCGTCAAGGTCAATTCCAGTGCCCCCACGGCATCGTTTGACGTTGAGTCTCGTACCCTCACCATGCCGGTGTGGGAAAATATGAGCGAAGAATTGACCGATATGCTTGTCGGCCACGAAGTGTCGCACGCTCTGCATACCACCGACTCCGACTTGGCCCTCACCGTGGCTCGGCTTGCCGCTGGTGCGAATGTTCCTGAGCATATTGCCATGATGGGCCTCAACATTGTCGAAGATGTTCGGATTGACCGCTTGATCCAAC
>Ga0181410_1000422_pt1 | contig 18813 bp, 24 predicted proteins | sample 33SPOviralmetaG_FD_130112 | JGI IMG/M metagenome (GOLD analysis project Ga0181410, IMG submission 130112) | Marine viral communities from the oligotrophic San Pedro Time Series (SPOT) site, San Pedro Channel, CA, USA - 33 SPOT_SRF_2012-06-20 | ecosystem: Environmental > Aquatic > Marine > Strait...
ATTGCATCAACTTCTGTTGGTGCTGGTAGATAAGAAATTACAGCATCAAGTAATGGTTGTACACCTTTGTTTTTAAATGCACTACCACAAAGTACTGGAACAAAATCAAATGCTACTGTACCTTTTCTAATACAAGATTTAATTTGCTCTACTGTTGGTTCTTGTCCTTCTAAATATTGTTCCATTACAGCGTCATCTTGTTCAACAACTGCGTCTAATAATTCTGTTCGATACTTTTCAGCATCTTTTTTCATGTCTTCTGGTATCTCTTGTTCAGTAAATGTTGCTCCTAATTGCTCACCATCCCAAACTATTGCTTTCATTGTAACTAAATCAACAATACCTTTTAAGTTAGCTTCTGCACCAATTGGTAATGTTAGTACAACAGGCGATGCTCCTAATCTTTCTTTAATCATGTCAACACATCTTATAAAGTCAGCACCTGTTCTGTCTAATTTATTTACAAAACATAATCTTGGAACTCTATATTGGTCTGCTAAACGCCAGTTTGTTTCTGATTGTGGTTCTACACCTGCAACTCCATCAAATACTACTACAGCACCATCAAGTACTCTTAATGATCTGTTTACTTCAATGTTAAAATCAATGTGACCTGGTGTATCAATAATGTTAATTCTGTGATCATTCCAAAAAACTGTAGTTGCCGCGGATGTAATTGTTATACCACGTTCTTGTTCTTGTTCCATGTAGTCCGTTGTCGCGGCCCCATCATGTACTTCACCAATTTTATGTGATTTACCGGTATAGTATAAAATTCTTTCAGTTGTAGTTGTTTTACCAGCATCAACGTGTGCAATAATACCTATGTTTCTATATTTGTTTAAGTCTTTTATATTCATTTATATTCGCTTGTATTAAGTGTATAGTTTACTCTATTTATATTTTACCTTCTTTAATCAGCTTCTTACGATTGCTTAAATGCATTTTTTGTACATCATCTTTACTCTGTCCATTGTACACTACTGCGTAGCCTTCGTCAACCATTTTCTGATTAATTGTGGTTTTATCATATATAAACTCACCCAATATGCGACCAAACTTTCCTGTTTTGTCTTTATGAGTTCTTAATACCGCTGATGACCCTACTGGATAGTGGGTTTTTAAATATTGTTTAGATAGTAATCCAAACTTTTTTTCTTCTAAATCTCTTGTTCTTGATTCTGGAGTGTCAATTCCTACTAATCTTACACGTTCTTTATGCATCCATATACCAAATCCTAGATCAATATCAACATCAATTGTGTCACCATCTACTATTCTAAGTATTTTACATCTATATTCGTACATTATTTTTATTAATTAACTTGAGCTAATTGATCTGTATTTTCAATATGTGCTATTTTGTCTTTTATCCAAAGTTTTCTTTTTTTCATTACTGAAAGTTTAGTATTTTCATCACCTTCTGACACTAGTTTTTCAATTGCTATGTGTAATCTTGCGTGTTCGTCTTTTAATTGTTCTAATTCACCATTTACCATTTTACTCGTCTCCTTTATCTTTAGTTTCTACGTCTAAATGTTCAACTGTGTATTCAGAATCATCATCTTTAACTGTTGGTGTAACAATAACTTTAGCACCTTTGCCTTCTAAAAGCTCAAATACTAATGATCCTTCTGACTCTTCGTTGCCTAACATTCCTTTGTCATAAAGGTATTGTGCAAATGCATCTACTACTTCTTGATAAGTTAAATTAAAAACTTTAGAATCTTTGTTATTGTTATTATTGTCTGTCATGTATTGCCTATTATAAGTATTTTCTTATGGTTACTAACCTTACTAACATTTTTGTATCTTCCGTGCTGTATAAATCTTGCATTTTTTCAGCATGACGACATTGATCCATAAACTTTTTATATTCTGCATCTTTGTCCTCTGTAGTATTTAGCCATTCGTCTTTAAAATCACCATATGATTCAGAAATGTTGCTCCAAGGATCTGTTCTTTTTGATCTTAAATCTGTCCACCATGTATATAGAATTCTAATTTCATCTAATGCAGATTGATATGCTGGATTTTTTTTATTTTGTGATTTTAGCCAATCTATTCCGTTAAGTCCGTCCTGTTTACTTCTATGTGAAGTATCTGCTGTCATTTTATATATTTGTGCAATTACGCATTCAACATAATCCACAAGTTGTATAAAGCTCTTATTTAATATTGAATCTCCAAATGTTTCTTTATCATTTGGATCTTTAGCAGATGGAAATAGATTTTTAATTTTACTAAACAATGTCATTATATAATAATACTATATTTTTTAGTAAAAGTCAATTACTTGTCTTTTTTTACTAGAGTAAATTGCTCACTTATATTACCCTGAAAAGAATAACTACCGTAATGATCTAAATCAATTGAAGGATCCATCCAAATTTCTCCTCCCATTTCTTGCCAACGTCTACAAAATGTGTAATCTTCTGATAGATATCTTTTACTAATTGGATCAATCATTGTATCAAACAATGCGTAAAAATATGGATTGTATATTGGGTTGGTGTTTAAATCATTAGTGTATTTTGTTTCTGGATATTTTTCAATCATTTTTTGTATACAAGATTTTTTAATCATCATAAATCCAGTTCCAGAATCTAATACAGGAATAAGGCCATCAACAATTGGAATTTCTTCTTGATCACGATGTTCACGTTTAATATTAATAACATATTGAGCTTGATGCTTTGCTAAATTCCAAGCATTCTCTGAATCATAAGTACTTGCCATTTGATGTACTCCTGGCCAGTTAATTGATTTTTTAGGATATGCTCCTGTTACTACTTCTTTGTCTCTATGTAAAAGTTTAATAATATCTTGAGGATTAAATCCAATATCTGCATCAATGAACATCATATGGGTATACATTGAATTTTCTAAAAACATTGCTGTTAAGGTATTACGAGCTCTAGTAACTAAACTTTCATTTGCAATTGTTGCCAAAGTAAATTGTAAGTTATGATGTTTAAATAAAATAGATAGTTGCGTCATTGCTTTTAAATATGGTTCCCCAACCATTCCACCATAACAAGGCGTAGCAATAAAAACATGATACTTTCTTAATCTTTCTAAATCAACATTTATAGTTTGTTGCATTTCTGGACGTAAAGGAACTCCAGCTTTTTCTTTTTCTTGTTGACTTTGTTTTTCTAATTCAGCTAATTTTTCAGCTTTCTTTTTTTCAAATGCTTTATCTTTTTTACTCATTACTGGTCTCCTGTTCCAGGTTTTTCAGATAGCAATGAAGTTTTGTCTTCTTTATAAGTTTCTGGATCATAATCTTTATGTTCTGGCATTGCATCTTTCTTTTTTGTTATATTTGGCCACTGTTTACTATACATAGTATTTAGTTCTACCCATTTATCAATTTCTTCTTTAGGTTGTGATGTATCTGTATCTGCCTTAATAGCATCTACTGGACATTCTGGTTCACACACTCCACAGTCAATACATTCATCTGGATTAATTGCTAAAAAATTTTCTCCTTCAAAAAAACAATCTACTGGACAAACTTCTACGCAATCTGTGTGCTTACACATTACACATTTATCATTTACATAATACGTCATTTAATATAATATACAATCTTTCTTTAATTTAGTCAACAATTTACACGATTATATCAGTATATTTTGGTCTAGGAGTGTCGGGGTGCTTGTCACTATTTTCTATTATGTCTTTAGCATAACCAAATCCAATTGTAACAACAGGTGTACCTTCAAGTTCTAAAAAGTCTTGCATAAATCCTGCATCAAAACATCCACAAAATCCACTTTGTACATCTAACATTTGAGCTGTAATAATGTTATTCCAACATGACAATCCAATATCCAAAATATCAAGTTGTACAGGATCACTATCAGCAACATAATAAACTAATACTAACGGTGCTAACATTTGACCATTAATATGCTGACTTAAATTTCCTTGTGTTTGCCATTTTATTGCTTCATCATACGATCTTGGAGATCGAGTTACTAAATCATCTGATGTCTCATCATACTTTACTTGGTTTGCTGACATAGTACATACATAATCATATAAACCAACTTTAAGTTTTCTATCATCTAAAGTATTTTTTATTACTTTAACTTTATAATTATATCTGTTATTACAAGAAGGAACATTTGTTGTAGATTCTAAAATTTTTTGTATTTTTTCTTCTTCTAAAGATTTAGGAAGAAATGACTTAAATGTATGTCTTGTGCTTAATAATTTGTCTAATGATTCCATACAAGTATTTATATGGCGGAGAGGGTGAGATTCGAACTCACGATAGAGTTGCCCCTATGCCAGTTTTCAAGACTGGTGCATTCAACCGCTCTGCCACCTCTCCGTATAATAGACACTACGTAAATTTTTTAATAGTTTGTAGTAATCCAAAACCCGCTATACCGGCTGTAATTAAATGTTTTAAACAAGGGTCACTCATTAATCCATCTAACAATCCTGCTATTGCGGCATTAGTAATTTTTTGTATTGCTCCTGCTAAATTTTTTAAATCTTGTAAAATCATATTTGCTAATTGTGTTATAAAACCAATTATACCTGATATTAAATTTAACAGTCCAAGTGCTTGACTTATAAAACCTAAAATTTTAGAAAGTACTGCACCACCTCTTGATATTGCACCAAAAAGATCATCAATAAACTTACAAGGTCCTGTGCCAACTGCGGCCGCGGCTCCTAATGATGTATTAAGTGCATTTAATCCTTGTCCAATTGATAACATTTGTCCAACTGGTTTTGGTAATTGTCCACTAGGTAAATGAAATGATTTATGTTTACCAATCATTCCAAAAAGGTTATTTTGTCCCCAATCGTTTTGCTCAACACCACTTTGTATATTTCCGTGTCTGTGAAAATCATTTAGTATACCATTTACTTGTTGTAATTGATCAACTTCAGCATCATTCATTGGACGACCAAGTTCTGTAACTGTAGCTCTTTCAGATGCATTTGGATTATCCCAACCATGTGGCATAGCATTCATTCCATTCCATCCAGTACCATTACCATTATACAATTTATCTTTTATTGCCGCTTCAGTATCGTAGTTTGGATTTTTCCATGCTGTTTGTGTTTGTATTGAGTTACCATATAAATCTGTTGTATCTTTTAAATCAAAGTATCCATTTTGCAAACTTTCTTTTGCAATAGATCCTAAACTTTGTGATACTGCTGTACCATCAAAATTTGAAAATATACTCGACCCATCACCTGGTAAAACTGTTGACATAATTATTCCTTATCCATTTGCTATCACGTTTGGTGATCCTGCATTTACTTTTATACCACAACTGTAAGAATCTCCAATTCTACCTACTTGTATATTATTTGCAAATACATTTGGAGAACCAGTTGTTAATTGAGTTACGTGTGGAACACACAATATATATCCATGTGGAGTATTTGTATCACCTACTCTGTGTACTGGGATATTATTTGCAAATACTGTTGGCGATCCTGTCGCACATGATCCAGCCGCACACGGCGGATGATTAGTATCTGCGTCACCTATTCTTGCTATTTGTGGCATATCAATTATCCTTTATAGTAGTATTTATTCTACAAATTAAGTAATGATTGATTCTTTTGGTGGTTGTACTATATTAGATATACTTTGTGCGTATGCGTCTTTAGCCTGTGAATTTGCTTTTCCTACAGTAATTATTGTACTTTTTTGAAATTCAAACTCAGTTTCTTTATCAGCCATAATCATAAATTGTGTCATACCAACACCTTTTGCTGTCATTGCCAATGCTAAAGGTTTTTTTACACGATAAGATGTATCAGATTCATCAACAAATGTAGCAATAACTTCGTCACTGCCTACTGTTCTAAATACTACAACTTCATCTTTGTTTAGTTTTTGTTTTAACATTTTTTTCTTTCTTATTATAGTTTAAAGTCTTCAAAAGTTTTATCATCTACGTCTTGTTTTAATCCGCCAATAATATAACTTTCAACTTCTGTTTCTTGTGGTGCAACTTGCATTCCTGCACTTGATAACCAATGTTGCGTCCACGGTAGTGGGTTTTGCGTAGCAGGAATATCATAAATTGGATCAAATCCAATTGCTCTTAATCTTTTATTTGCTGTCCATTCAACATAGTCACCTAATAACTTTGCATTAAGACCAATTATAGATCCATCTTTCATTAAATGACTTGCCCATGCTTTTTCTTCATTAACAGCGTCTTCATACATTTTAACTACATCTTTTTTTGTTTCTTTAATAATTTTTAGCATTTGAGAATCATCGCCTTTTTGCCATGCTTTGATCACGTGTGTAGTTAAATTTAAATGTGTTGCTTCATCTCTAGCAATTAACGAAATAATTTTTGCTGAGCCTTCCATAAGTTTAAGTTCACCAAATGCAAATGTACAAGCAAATGAAACATAAAATCTTAAACCTTCTAAAATATTTACATTTACCATTGCAAGATATAATGCTTTTTTCACATCATATAAATCACCTTTACCTTTAACAAAATAATCTTGAGCCGCTTTTCCAAACTTATCATAATTTTCTGTTACTGATACTGCTCTTTTTAAAATTTCGTCATCATTTAATATAGTGTCAAATACTTCTGCCGGATCAGAATATACGTTTTTCATAATGTGTGTATATGAACGTGAATGAATTGTTTCAAAGAAATCCCAAGTAACAATACACCCTTCTAATTCTGGGTTTGATACATATGGTAAGAACATTAAACTTGGTCCTCTACCTTGTACACTATCTAATAATGTTTGGTATTTTAAATTTGATGTAAAAATATGTTTTTGTTCTGGCCTAAATGTTTGAAAGTCTGCTCTATCTTTTTGCAAACTAACTTCTTCAGGTCTCCAAAAATATCCAAGCATTGTTTGATTAAGTTTATCAAATTGAGGATATTTAAACACATCATATCTTTGGACAGATTGATCTGCTCCAAAAAACATTGGCTCTTTTGTAAAATCTATGTCGTCTCTATTAAATACAGTTTTCATAATTCTATTATACACTCTTTCTCTGTGTTGTCAATACTTATCCTAAATTGAACAAGAGTCGCAATATTCTTCATATTCTTCATCAGAACCTTGGAACTCTGTTCTTTCCATTGGTTGCTGTTTTAATGCTTCATCAATTGTTAATGCAGTTTCATTATCTGTAATGTTTGGCTCTTCGCCTTTAAAATCATATGTATTTTGATAATAACTTGTTTTCCAACCCATTTTATAAGTTGTTAAAAAATCTTTTGTTAGTACACTCATTGGTACTTCATTGTTATCAAAATGCGTTGGATTATAACTCCAGTTACCACTAATTGCTTGATCAAAATACTTTTGCATAACAGCAACTATGTTAATATATCCTTCGTTACTAGGCATATCCCATAGTAGAGTATAATAATCTTTTAGTGTTTTGTACTGTGGTACTATTTGTTTTAATGGTCCTTTTTTGCTTTTTTTAACTGACAAATAATCTCTTGGTGGTTCAATTCCGTTAGTAGCATTACCTACTACTGATGAGCTTTCACTTGGCATTTGTGCTGACAATGTTGAGTGTCTCATGCCATGTGTAGTTACTTCTTTACGTAATTTTTCCCAATTTAATTTTAATTTACTTCCGACAATTTCATCTACATCTTTTTTGTAAGTATCAATTGGAAGAATACCTTTTGAGTATTTTGTTTTCTTAAAGTAATCACACGCACCTTTTTCTTTTGCAAGTTCAACACTTGCTTGTATTAATGCGTATTGAAATGCTTCTGTTAATTCATTTACTACTTTCCAGGCCTCTTTATCTTCAAATTTAACTTTGTGTTTAGCCAAGTAGTGTGCCAAACCAATATAACCAATACCTAAACTTCTTCTTGCTTTTGTAGAAACTTCTGCCGCTTTAATTGGATAACCTTGGTGTTCAATAATTTCATCTAATGCTCTTACTGCCAAATCACATAAATGAGTAAGTTCACCTAAATCTTTTATTAGACCAACATTAATTGCACTTAAAATACACAATGCAATTTCACCTTTACCATCAATATGTTGTAATGGATCTGTTGGCAATGTAATTTCTTGACATAGATTTGACATATTAACTTTGTCTAAAAATGAACTATGATCATTTGAATGATCTAAATTCATAATATATATTCTACCTGTTTCAGCACGTTCTTTTAATACATCACCTATTAATGTACGAGCTTGTATAGTTTTCTTTGGTATTGAATCATCTTGTTCATATTTTTTATATAATGCATCAAATTTCTTTGTACCAAATGCTTCGTAAAGTCCTGGTACTTGATGTGGAGAAAATAATGTAATGTCTCCGCCTTTAATAAATCTTTCATAAAATATTTTTGACATTTGAATTGAATAATCTAATTTACGTACTCTATTATCTTCTGTACCTTTGTTATTTTTAAGTACAAGAATATCTTCAATTTCTTGATGCCAAATAGGGAAATGCACAGTTGCACTACCACCACGTACTCCATTTTGTGTACAACATCTTACAGTTGCTTCAAACTTTTTAAGAAATGGGACAACACCAGTATGTGCTACTTCACCACCCCTAATACGAGAATTAATTCCTCGTATTCTACCTGCATTAATACCAATGCCGGCTCTTTGTGCAATATATCTACCAATTGCCATATCACTAGAAAAAATTGAATTTAATGTATCATCAACATCAACAAGTACACACGAAGCATACTGTCTTAATGGTGTACGTACACCTGCCATTACTGGTGTAGGAATATTAATTTTAAAAGTAGAAACTGCATCATAATATCTTTTTACATATGATAATCTTGTTTCTTTTGGATAGTTACAAAATAAAGTTGCCGCAATCAACATATACATATATTGAGGTGTTTCATATACATTACCTGAACTTCTATCTTGTACAAGATATTTGTCTGAAACTTGTCTTAAACCTGCGTATGTAAAGTTATAATCTCTTTCATGTTTAATATATGAATCTAATCTTTTAAATTCTTCATCATTATACCATTTCATAATTTTTGGATCATACAATCCTTTTTCAACATTTCTACCAACTAAAAATTGTAATGGTACTTGATAGTTTCCATCAATATGTTTTCCAAAAACTTCTTTTCTAATTGTAAACAACAAAAGGCGTGCCGCAACATATTGATAATTTGGTGCTTCTAATGTAATCAAATCATTTGCTGATCTAATTAATATTTCTTGAATTTGTTTTGTTGTCATATTGTCTGAAAATTGTAGCCCAGAATTCATTTCAACTAATGACGGAGATACTCCTGTAAGACCATTACAGGCGGCTTCTGTCATTTTGTGTACTTTGTTGATATCTAATGGTTCTTTTTGACCATTACGTTTTACTATATAGACTTCTTTTTTATTGTTCTGTGCGTTCATTCTTTTTCTTTGCCCGTTGTTAATACTTTTTGTACAAATAATTATACAACTATTTGTAGGATAAAAGCAATAGTTAAATCACTTTTTAACAGGAAAATCTGTTAAAAAATACAACTGCCGGTTATTGTTGTAACCAACGTTCTATTTTATATGATAAGTTAGCAGAGTTTGATCCGTGGCTATTTGCCCACTTCCATCTTAAACTTCCACTGCTTATATCTGCCGCAAAGGACACAGCTGATGTGTCGTCAGTTTCAACGTGATTATCGCTGATTGTTGCCGCAGAACCATCTGTGGCAATCAAAATTGTTCCTACTCTAAATTCATTATTATATTTCAAACTGTAATCAATTTTGTATACGTTTGCTTCTGATGTTTTGTAACTTAAAACTGTTCCGTTGCTATTCGCCGCTAGTGTTTCAGTTCTCATAAATGAAACGTATTGATTAGTTTGATATTGTGGATAACTTGCTTCAGTATAAATTTGTATATTGTTTGCTACACGAGATACTTGACCTCTTGTTTTATTAATAAATCTTGTTATGTTATATGCTTGTTGTGGCGTGTCTAAATCAATTTTTAAATCAGAGTCAATACTAATTGTTCTTACTGGAGAATGTATTGCTGAATTTTCTCCTAAGAAACTATATGTTGTTGGAACGTTAATTGTATTAATACTGTCATTTGTATTTGCAGTTTCTAATGCAGTTTTTTCAGCAGTAGTTACGAACTGTACAAATCCTGTTCCTGTTGTAGCATCAATCCAAACTTGATTGTTTGCTAAATCATTTTTTTGCCATTTATTATAACTTGCTATTGATGTATTAGTTAATTCCCAACTTGCTCTTTTTCTTGTGTGTTCAGTTGTTTGTGCTTCTGTCCATTTAACTACACAAATTTTTGATCCTGCTTCTGGAGCCGTTACAAAGTTAATTTGATAGTTACCACCTGGTTGTACTAAATTATATTCATCGTGTGCCAACGTTGTTGGATTGCCATTTGTATATTTTGTTACTATAATATCAGATGATGTTAAACCACCACCTGCTTTTGGATGTCCTGATGGTAAAGAAACGTTTGCTGAACTTAATGCATAAGAATTTACTTTAGTTCCGTCACCTGTAAATGTTTGTGTACCTGTTAAATTAAAAAATAATAAACCACTTTGGTTTGGTGACGTACCTTTTATAGTTAATAAGTCATCACTAACAAGTTTTTGTGCATTTAAAAAAGGTGTAACTTGTACATCTGAATTTAATAAGTCCTGTGTACCAGCACCTATATAAACTTCTCTTGTATCTGTTGCTAAACCAATTTCTCCATCAGCTAAAGGCTGAGGTAAATCTGCTCTTAAACCACGTCTGTTTTTAATTCTAGTATATGTTGTTGCCACGTTAATACTCCAATATACAACTATTTATTCATTTTGTAATAAGTTTCAACCTTATCAAGCCACTTATCTGTAAATGATTTAAATTCATTACCTTCAACAACAAATTGTTGGTACTGATTATCGTGTGTAACCATGAAAATAACGCCTTTTTGTATGTTTGTGCCATATACTTCATTGTGTGCTAGTGCATAAGCTGATGCCTGCATAAAGTAATCATCAATCCACTCTTTTTTCTTATATTTACGAGCTGTTTTAAAGTCACCTATAGCAGGTTCTCCTTCATGCACACATATTAAATCTGCTGTACCACCGTAAAGTCCTGGAAATACTAAACCTGTTTCTATTCCCCAAACTTCGTCAACATTTTTAAGTCCATCTTCAATTACTGTATCACTTAATATCTTTGCTTGTACATATACTTGATTAGTGCCGGATGGGCGTTCCACACCTTCAATATAACACTCTAGATGTTTGTGCATAATCGTACCTAAGTTAGCTGACTCTGTAACTATACGTTGTGCTTCTGCTTTACCTACACGCTTTTTCCAAGCATTTAAGGCTGTCATATCTTTAGTTTTAGAAAGTATAGAAGTTACTGATGGAACAGGATCTCCTTCAGCATTTACGTAATATCGTTGCCCATCCAAATTTTTTCTTTTGAATTCTGAATATTTAAATTTTTCAATCAATAAAGATTTTGTTGGAGTTAATACTTCATTCATATTTTAATTATAACAATTTTTTTATCTAAAGTCAATTATTTAATGCCAGACTTGGCCGCCTTAGATGCTAGTTTAGAAACTTTGTTTGCTGTATTATCTTGCTTATTAAATGTAGCACTATTAGATGGTGTGTCTAATTTTATTTCACTTGCGTTAGCTGATTTAATTTTTCCATTTGTAGATAAATGTTGTATTAGTGCATCTGTACTCAATGCATGGCCTAGTGATTTTAATTCGCTTGTAAATCCTTGAGTATCTATAGCATCAATATCATTAGCCATCATTGTCACAATGATTTCATTTATGTCAGAATCTAGTTTGCTGACATACTTTGCCTGACCTATAACTTCTTGGATTTTCATTTGGTTAAGCCTTTTTGGCTCTACCTAGTGGCTCTTCTTCAGGACCGCTTGCCGCGTCATCGGCGCCAGTTAAATCATCTGCTGGTGCTTCTAAATCTTCACCATCGTCTGCCATGTCACCTAAATCTGTATCAGTTGCTGACATATCTGATGTTGCAGGAGCTTCGCCTGTTAATTTTAATACTTCGTTGTTAACTGCTTCTTTAGAAGCTTTGATTGATGATAATAAAGTATCTAATTGTGTAGCAACTGCTGTATTAAATGATGCCGCTTCATCGCCACCAAATTGATAAGACATTTGATCAACAATGGCACCAAGCTCGTCATTTTGTAACTTGCCTAAATCTTCAATCATATTTTGTAATTCATCAACAATACTTTTTGCCGCAATTACTATTTCTGCTCTTTCAACTTCTTGTTCTAAAAGTTGTTTAATTTCTGAAACTTTTTCTTCTACTTTATCACCTTGTTTTTTAGCAATTGCTTTTTGTAAGCCTGCTGGTAATTTCTTTTGTTTGTCAGTTAATTCTTCATTCTTTTTTTCTTCTTTATCTTTAACTGCTTTTTTCATTGGTTCTTTTTTATCGCCATCTTTATCCATATCTAAAAAATCTGGTTTTGCTTTTGCTTCTTGTGTTTGTATCATATTTTGAACCGCTTCTTTTAATAATAAAGCCTGTACATACTTTGGATTTGAATTGTATGTATTAAAAGGTAGAGTTGCTTCAAACTCTGCAATTTTTGTCTTTAATGATTTTTTAACATCATATAACTTTTTGATGTCTTGTGTGTCATACACTTTAAAACCATACATGGTTTCTAAAGCTTCGCTAATTTTAGCTACTTTATCTTTTGCTGGTCTATTAAATTCTGATATGTTCATAATGTGTCTACCTTACTAACTATATTTATACTTTTCTTTATTTTTAAGCCGTGTTTTTTTTGAACAATTCAATAATTTTAGCCTTATATTCAAGAGCAAAATCACGGTTTTTTTCAAATTCTTCTGTATTTTTTAATTGTCTTGCGTTATTACCTTCTTTTACAGCATCATAATAGCGTCTTTTATATTGTGTAGCCTTGTCTGAGAATATAGTATACTGCGAATATATGTCGTGTAAATCTGTCATTCTTGGGTCAGTATTTAATACATTATCATTTAAATAATTAACTAAACAAAAAGCCATTTCGTATAATTTTACGTCTAATGCTATATCTTTATTATCATGTATTCTAATAACATCATAACTTTGACGTTTGCCTGTGTAATTTAACTTAATTAAATACCCGCCTATTTTAATACCTTGTGCTGTTTTAGTTGTTTGTAGTGCTGTTTTAAAATTATTTCTATTATCTAAACCAACTTCTACTACTTCTTTTAGTACTGTTTTATCTAACTTATTTAATTGACCTATTAGTTTTTTAAGTCCATCAATTTTTGGTTTTCTACGTTGTGGTTGCTTTTGTTTAGCATCTTGTATAACACGTTCCCAAGCACTAAAAAAATCAGATGCAATTGGATTATCACCTGTCCATTTATCTAATACTCTATAAAAATGTAGGTGTGATTCCATATCGCGAACTGTCATACCTTCAGTTCTTTCACGTACACGTTCTAGCTCTTCAAATCTATATTTTCTTCGTTGTCTAAACATTATAGTTATTATACTACATTTTTTTATTTTTTGCAACTATATCTGCGAATTGTACTATTTCTGCAGATTTGTCAGCTATTTTATCAATAGCATCTTTTGTTTTATCGTCAATTTCTGGTTCTGGTTTGTCTTCTGGTGATGTATCTGTATCGCCAGTTCTACTTCCTGCTGATGAAGTTCCTGATGGTTTTACTGTTCCTTTGCTAGTGTATTCCCCTAATACTTTTTTAGCTACGTCATCTAATTGTGGGAACCCAATATCTAATAATATTTTTTTAGCACTTTCAGGATCTTCTTCATCTACTGCTTTTGCTAGATTCATATAATCTTTAAGCCCTAATGGTTCTGTAAGTGATTTAACTACACTTGTAGGCATATGAACTAATTTACTAACTTTATCAGTAAACTCTGTGGATCTATCTAATCCGTTTATAATATCATCTTTTATACTCATATAATTATTTATCATTAGGTATTTTGGCTATAATTCTATTTTGTTCTACTAGCTCTGATGGATCTCCATTAGTAATTGTTATTTCATTATTAACGTGCCAGTGATATTCAACATTTCTTAATTTTCCGCTATTTTTACATTTTGAATAACATTTGGGAACAGCATCTTCTTTTCTATAATTTGGATTTTTATCATCAAATGTATTTGGTAACACTTTTGTATAATATTCATGTCCTAATATATCTTCCCATGTATTATGAAATATACTATTCCATCCAACTCCATACACTTTATCTAATTCTTGAAGTTTATGATGCGTTTCTACACTTGTATTTCCTTGTAATACATCTGGATTACCTTCGCCATTATAAAGATCATGAAACCAGCAACATGGCCATATTCTTCCGTCAAATCCCATAAATAATTTTTTTTCATGCAAATATAAACACTTAATATGATATTCATTATTTTTTGTTATATTGTTATTACTATATTTTTCTTGTGTAGATGATTTAAAACCTTGTACTACGTTAAATTTTTTAGTAACTACTTTCCCGTCTTGTTTTTCTTTAATATATGATGTCCAATAATCTACATTTCTATTGTTTCTTCTTTCAACAAAATATAGTCCTAACTTTTTAGCTTCTTCTTTTGCTATAGGTAGATCTTTTTCATTGTGTTCAAAAACTATATATTCCCAACTTCCTGATCCACCGGCATTACAAAATGCTTTCATATTTTCTAAAATTTTATCAAAATTTGTATTAACCCTATATAGATGATTTGTTTCTCTATGTCCATCTACACTCCAAGAAACCTCAACACCTAAGTTTGCAAGTCTTTCCCAATATTCTGGTTTTTGCATACCCCCATTTGTGTCTATATGAATAGATTTTGCTTCTGACTCTTTCATATATTCAATAATTTTATGTAAATTATTATGCATAGCCGGATCACCAAACACTCCACAAAATTCAATTCTTTTATTTTTTAATGCTTGTTTAGGAATACGATTAATAAAAGCTTCAGCAGATAAATCTGTTATTGATATTCCAGGATGAGTTTCACCATTGTATGTTCGAGAACATCCAGGACATCTGGCATTACATTTTGAAGTGATTTCTATTTCTAATCTATTATATGTATCGTAAACTGTCATGACGTATGTATTTAACGTCTGAGTGCTCTGTTCATTTTTGCAACACGTCTAGACGCTGGATTAAATCTTTTTGTTCTTAGTGCTTTACGGATAATTCTTTGTCCCATTCTTGCTCTTGTTTTTTTAAGTGTAAATCTTTTTTTAATATCTAATGGAGCACCACATACACTAGGATTAGAAACAATACGTCCTTTTTTTCTACCAAAAGTACATCTGTATTTTTTAACTACTTTTGTACCTTTACGTCCAAATATCAAACGTGCTTCATCTATATCCTGGCTGTATACTTCTGCTACTTGCATTATTTAAAGTTCCCATATACAATTGTAAATAACGTTGTTAACAATGTAATAAACAATGTACCCATAGACCAAATAATAATTTTTTCAATTTTACTAAACTGTTGATCAGTTCGTTCTTCCATTCTGTCCATACGTACATCTACTTTATCAAAACGTTTTTGAATTTCAGTATGTCTTTCATGTGATACAACAACATGAGTTTCTAAGTTACTAGATTCTAAATGTGTTTGTGCATCGCTAATTACTCTTGGTTTATTTTGTTCCATATTATAGTGTCTCCGACTGTGTAAATTCTAAATTTTTTGATCCACCTGTTGTTGATACTGTTCCGCCATTTAAAACTATTCCATCAAATTGATCAATTAATGCTTGTACTGAATTACCATTTCTTGAAAATACATCAGGATGTTCAACAGCAAATTTAAAAATATATCCTGCTCCTGTTAATGATGGTGCACCGTTGGCATCTAAATCACTAACACCTACAGGATCATTAGAAATAATTACCTGAGAAAAACCTGCAACTAATTGTACCATTGCGTCAAAGTCTTTTTGAGTAGCATCAGTGTAATCCCCAGTCATAGTTATATTTGTTTTAGTATATAACGTATAAAACTGTAAATTGTTACTAATAAACTCTCCACCTCTAGCGGCACCATTAATTCGTACTGTCATTATTTTTTACCTCTATTTGAAAAATTAAATTTTTTATCTGCGTAACTTGGTGTTTTACCACGCCCAAGTTTATAACCTAAATATGCACCTGCCAATGCCGCACCAACTGCCATTGCTTTTGATGTTTTAACTTTATCTCCGCCATCAACAAAATCACGTTCACGTGCTAGTTTTTGGATATATGTTGTTAGTGATGACTTAGAAGCATTTGTTCTAAAGTATGTTAGTAAACTAGAAACTAATGTTCTTTTTTCTCTTGTTTTTAAATTTTCCCAATCACCTGCTAAACGTTTCATAGAACGTAACTTACTGTTTGAAATATACAATGCTCCTTGCATTCTCATTAGCATACGTTGTTCAGCATTTGTATTTGCATTAGATGATGCAATATGATTTAAAAAATCTCTAAATGGCATTGTATCACCTTTTAATCTGTCCGTTAAAATTTTGCTGTTTCTTTCATCTGCAAATTGTATAATTGAACCTTTACCATATAAGGCGTGTAACATTACATATAAGTCTGTTCCATTTGATCTAAAATAATCAAAGTTTCTATAACTTGATGTTCTCATTGCGTAGCTCTTTGCCACTGATGTGTACTTGAATTCTCTGTTCATTACTTGTAAAGCAATTGCATGAGCAAATATCAAATCAGCCATTTCACGTGCTGAATATTGTGATACGCTATGTCTTGATTTAAACATTCTTGCTTCTGTAAGTAAATCACTAACAAAATCTAATTCTATACCTTCTTGTTTCATAAAATTTTTCCTACTAAAATCTAATCTATCCACAACTTTTATTGCATTTCCTATATGGTCAACTGCAACAAAACCTTCTGGATCTCTTACTTTTAATTCATCTCCATTTTGCTCAAAACTATCAATTGCTTTAATATTTGACAGTTTCTTGTATAATATGTCTTTTACACCACCTAATTTTAGCCAAATAGAATAAAAAGCTAACATATTATTCTTATTAGTATTTAAGTAATTTAAGCCAATTTGTAGGGCATTTAAACGTCTTTGTCCAGCAGGTCCATCACGTCCTGTTTTTAATTGTGCTATTTTATCTTCTGCTCTTTTTGTATAATCAGCTAAAAATTGATTAAAAAATTGTTCTGGATTTTGTTGTATAGAGTTCTGTTTTATATTGTTATTCATATTGGCCGCAATGTTTATTTTCAAATCATTGCCTGCATCTGACCCATCTAAAAATTCAAATGCATTTCCTACACTATTTAAATCTTTTTGTATGTTAGCAATTGCTGAATCAACTGCCGCTGATTCTTTTGCTGTCATAGTTGCCATACCAGAATAATCTTTTATGTAAGCATCATCAAACCAAACATCTGCTGTAGGTGTTAAATCTGATAAATTAACTCTAAATGATGCTGTCATATTTTCTAAACTATCACCTTCGTATGATGTATGAAAAACAATACCAACTTTTGCTCTATTAATTTTTTGCCCTATTTCTGAATTAGTAGGTACTGCATATATAATTTCATTTGGTTGAAACGTTGTATATGTTTCACCTTCGTATGATTTTTGTTGTAAATCACCATCTGTAAACATTAAATCACCTTGTAGTACTCCTTTAATGTTTAACTTTTCTAAATGCTTAAACGTTAATCTTAATTTACCACGTAAACCACTTTTATCTATAGTTTCACCTTTTTGCATTGTGTCTGCATGATTTACAGATATGTCTTTCATAGACTTATTTAATTTTGCATCTTTATTAAAAACACCTTTAGTACCAACAAAAAACTTTCCATCTTTAGGATCTGTACCGCAAACTATTGCTGGAGAACCATCCCACTTTGTTGTAATATTAAGTTTTTTGGACGAATGACCTTTTACTATTTTTGCTAAACCTTTTAAAAAACCAATAGCCTGAACTGCACCTTTTTTACCACTAAAAAGACTTAAATCTTCTAAGTGTGTTAAGTGCGTATTAATATTTTCATCGAGTTGAATATCATTAATTTTCATTTTTATTCTGTAAAACCCTTCTAATACCGCGTTCAAATTTAGCAGGGTCACCACTCTTAATACTGTTAACTAGACGCCTAGTTAACTCGCCAGCAGTTTCTTGATCATATGATTCATGTAGCATATCTATAAGATTTATTGCTGAAGAAATAACGTGACCGGCTCTTGATTCGATCAGAGACTCTTTGTGTGTTTGAGGTATAACTTGGCTGATTTCTTCAAGTATAGATCTTGTATTTCTTTTACTCACAATTAGGTCTCCTAAATTTTATACTATTATTTATTATAAAAAGAAGCCTATAAAACTGTGTATTATAATTCTTCAGTGTCATCTAATGCTGTTCTCCTAGTTTTTAACATACTACGTAGGTTTGCTACTTGTTCTACTTGTTGAACCACCTGTGCACCTTGATTTTCAGCTGGTTTTGGCTTAATTGTACTAGTTCTTTTCTTAATAGTACTTGCCATATTTGATGTTGTCATGTTATCATCTTCAGCCATTTGTTCTTCAGTTAAGTCTGTAATTCTTAAGGTATCTATATTAAATGCCAAGTTGATTTTAGTTCCAACTCCGCCACTTGATCTTGTTTTCATTAATTGTATCATATATCTACCACGTTCACGCATAGCTCTACTAGTTTGAATCCCTATTACGTTATCTGCTGTTTGTACTTTACTTAAACCAC